>Ga0272440_1002084_pt1 | contig 15830 bp, 6 predicted proteins | sample SSMMMBAug17_FD_192440 | JGI IMG/M metagenome (GOLD analysis project Ga0272440, IMG submission 192440) | Marine sediment archaeal communities from Little Sippewissett salt marsh, Falmouth, MA, United States - SSM-MMB-Aug17 | ecosystem: Environmental > Aquatic > Marine > Wetlands > Sediment ... | reverse complement strand
ACAAAACAAAGTTGTATCAAAATTGTGCCAAGAATTAAATGACACCGAAACTATTTTTCCTTGTACAAATTTACGCATGATTTTTAATACAGTATCTACTTAAATTCACATGGGTCAGGTGTTCTGACCATTGGTTGATTATTTTCAATGCCCGTTTTTCTTCATATGTTTCTATTAACAAATCAAGCCAATCTTTTGTTTGAGATCGACCTGTCAAAATCTCATATGGGGTTTTTCCTTTTCTTTTTCCAGCTTTAAATCGCCGGTGATTGTGGTAGAACATTCAAGTTCAGCATGGCAAAGGTGAATTTAAAATTCTAAATAAAAAACAGCAGTTAAAACCCTGTGCAAAACTTTGATATGGCTGTAAGTAGTTGGTATTATTTTAATAATCATAAGGTTTCAATTTTTGGAATCACACGAATTGCACCTATTTAAATAATAGGATATCAATTGTTCCCCTAACAAACTCATTAAACTAAGAATACAATTTTTCGACGTAATCCTTAAAATAATTAAACTGGTCTTTTAAAGCGAAAATTAAAACCTCGATGTTCTCTGTTTGTTCTTTTCTTACAGCATATTCTAATTTATGCGCTGCATGAGTTAGGTTGTGCGCATAAACAGATCCAGCCATGTTTTTGATACTATGCGCCTGCAAATGAAGGTCTTGTAAATTATCATTGTTGAATGCATTCATAATCTTATTAATTCTCGTTACTGAATCCGCCAATATATCAGTTATAAGTGTCTCGATAAATTCTTGATCATTGTCATATGATTTAACAAGTTTGTCAAAATCTATAATTTGTTTTTTTTCATTGATATCATCTTTCTTTAAATTGGTATCACTCGTTAAATTGGTATCACTCGTTCTTGATTCATCTTTTTGTTCATCCACTCTTTTTTCAAACTGAATATTCCTTTGTATTGCAGCAACCAGTTCCTTTTCCTGGAAAGGTTTTGATATATAATCATTCATTCCGGCTTCAATGAAAGACTCTTTATCACCTTTCATTGCATGTGCTGTCATTGCAATAATTGGAATGTCATTTTTTATATGTTTGAAACTTGAGGTACGGATTATTCTTGTTGCTTCAATGCCATCCATTTCAGGCATTTGAACATCCATCAGAACAATGTCATATGATCCGGTTTCTAACATTTTTATTGCTTCTTTTCCACTAAAAGCAATATCTGTTTTACAACCATATTTGTTCAGATATCTCATTGCGACCTTTTGATTTGTCACAACATCTTCTGCTAACAGTATTCTCGTATATGCTATATCTTGCATCTCACTCGTGCTTGATTCAATATTTACAACAGTGGTTAGTAATTCAACCTCAACTTCATTACATTTTTCAAATTGAATAGAAAACGAAAATTCAGTACCCTGTCCGGGTTTACTTGTTACACTGATATTTCCTCCCATCATTTCAATGAGCTGCTTTGATATAACAAGCCCCAATCCAGTGCCGCCATACTTTCTGCTAATACTACTATCTGTTTGCGAAAACGATTGAAACAATTTTTCCTGGTTTTCTTTTGAAATGCCAATACCAGTATCTGTTACGCTAAAATTTAATTTTGTATGGGTATCATTGTCATCCATTACTGTAACTTTTATGCTAATATAACCATTATCTGTGAATTTTATTGCATTTCCTGTAATGTTTGTAAGTATTTGCCTGAGCCTGCCTGGATCACTTTTTAAGAAATTCGGAACGTTTTCATGTACATAGCAAATCAAGTCAAGGCCCTTATCTTTTGCATTGAGTGTAAATATATCCTTGATACTGTTCATTGTATTACGAAAGTTAAAACCAATGTTTTCAAGTTCAATTTTACCGGCTTCAATTTTAGAAAAATCGAGTATGTCATTGATAATTGTTAAAAGAGACTTTGCGCTCTGATTGGCTGTTTCAAGGCATTCTCTGTTATCCGCATCAATTTCTGTGCTTAGCACCAGGTTAATCATTCCTAGAATGCCATTCATGGGAGTTCTAATTTCATGGCTCATATTGGCTAAAAAAGTACTCTTGGAATGACTGGCAGCTTTTGCTTGTTCTTCAGCTTCTTTTCTGATTACAATTTCTTTTTGAAGATGTTCATTGACAATACTTAATTCCTTTGTTCGATCAATGACTCTTTTTTCAAGTGTTTCATTGGCTTCCTTGAGCGCTTCTTCAGCTTGCTTTCGTTTCTGATAATAGTTAAACAGGCTATTATTCATAGAGTTAAACGCATTGGCTAGATGTCCAATTTCATCATTTGACTTTATGGTTATTTTTTGATCGAATCGATGCTCTTTTGTGATTAAGTTTACATGATAAAACAGCTTGGTGATCGGTTTTGTAAGAGATGATGATACAACAATTGCCGCAAAAACCGCTAAAATAAAAACGATAAGCATCCACATGAGAAAATTGGTTTTCATTCGACGCACGATCGTGTAAGCATCAGATTCTCTTTGTTCAAGAATAACTGCCGCTTTAATGTTTTGTGGAATGCCAAAAGCCAAAAGCATTTTCTCTCCATCAGACCGAACAGCGGGCTCGACGCCAATACTACTATTGTTTGTCATCAACAAATGAGTCGCTTTTTTTACCATTTCATAGGAATTCATATCTGTCATTAATTTATCAAATAATTTAATTCCCTTATCGTTTATAAGACTGACTTCAATTGCTTTTGAAGCGTGATATTTTTTTATCAGCTGATACAAATCATCCATATCAGCAATAGCTGTTAAATGGGCTTTTCTACCCAACTTGACGATATCCAGATCAAAAGTAATTGGAGTAATCCATAGATTTAGCTGTTGTAAATATGAAACCTGTGTTGTTTCTTTATATTTTTTGAACATGGAAAAAGGGTCGATATTTAAACTTTTCAATTTTGATGAAACATCTTCCCTTATCACAAATAATGGAGAGTCAATGCCTTCAACTGATATCCTCAAAGAAATAATGGATGAAACATTATGAATGGCTGCTTTTAATAATGAAGTTAATTCATCCGGCCCAAGGTTTTCATTTTCTATGGACTTACTGATCAATAGAATTGGCGTTGATATACACTCGATATATCCTTCTATTTGCTTGACAATTTGCTGCACTGATGCCACTAAATGATCATTTGCAGTACTTCTGAGCTCAGTTGATATGGTGCGTATTGAAATAATTCCGGCAAACCCTAATGGGATGACAGATAAAATAATTGAAATAATTAGAAATTTAGATCTCAGTTTCATCGTTTATTCTTTGTCTCTCTTTCTTATTTGAACTTTTTTCTTTTGCCATGAGCAAGAAGATGATAAGCCAGTGCCATCATCGACCTTAAGCTTGACCTCATACACCCCTGGTTTTGTAAATCCAAATTTAACAATTTTTCCTTCTGCCTCAGCATTTTTTCCAAAATACCATTGGTATTTTAATGGGTCACCATCAGGATCATAAGACTTTGAAGCATCAAATAGAATTTGATCATGTGCACCACCTGTGAATAATTCATTCTGAGAATCAATAATTGCAACAGGTGGGGTGTTTACACGAACAGTAATATAGTTTTCACTCAGATTGCATTTGGTCTTACTTTCATCAATAACAGATAAGCCGACTTTGTATTTACCCGGTTTTTCAAATATATGCGCAACTTTCTTACCTTTTACTTTAATTCCATCCCCAAAACGCCATGTATAGCGAATGATCTGCCCATCAGGATCAAAGGAGCCTGATGCATCAAATGAAATTTTTTCCCCTGCGGATACCACACGATCATGGCCTGCATCTGCAACAGGTGGACTATTGATAACCAGAACACCCATACATTGTGATATGCTGTTATTGACATTGCTGCCATCATCAACGATAAGATTGACAACATATTCTCCTGGAGATTTGTATTGATGGACCACTTCTTTGCCGGCTCCGGAAGATCCATCACCAAATATCCAGGAATAATGGGCGATATTTCCTTCGATATCCGTTGACTTTTCTCCTGAAAAACGAATCTTTTCATTTATACAAAATGTCCCCAAATAATTATTGATATTCGTTTCTGGCCGGGCAATATTTTTTGAAATAATTGAAATATCAGGAACCGGCGGATTGTTGATGGTAATTGTTAATTGATCTGAATCTGTGTTATTTTTCAAAGTTGTATTGTCTTGTACCAGTAAAACAACCTTATATGAACCCGGTTGTTGATACTGATGGCTTATTTCCAATCCATCATCAGTTGTACCATCACCTAGATCCCACTGATATCTGGATATTGCACCATCCGGATCAAATGATTTGGATCCATCCAACGTAATGACCTGGTTTACACCTGCAAAAATATCGTTACCCGGAATGGCTTTTGGCGGAGCATTGATATGAATTGATTTTTTAGAAACCGTTTGATTACATTCGGTTTGAGAATCGGTTGTAACAGTTAATGCGATAATATAGCTGCCTGATTTTTCAAAAGTATGTTTCGGATTTTTTAATAAACTTGTACTTCCATTTCCAAAACCCCATTCCCATTGAATAATATTTGCACCATTTCCAGAGGATTTTGATGAATCAAAATGGACAGGTTCACCCATAGGAAAGTCCATCGGACAAGTAAATGTAGATACAGGGGCTTCATGAACAATAACAATCATGTGATCGGAGTCTGTATAATCACAATTACCCGTTTGGTCACCAGTAATTCTAAGGCTTACACGATATTTCCCTGCTTTTTCATAAACATGCGATGGTGTTGCTCCGCCGCCAGTGGTGCCATCACCAAAATCCCATTCATAGCTATTGACCAATCCATCAATATCAGTTGATCGGGTACCATCAAAGTAAATCATATGACCAGCGCATCCGACCTGGTCTTCACCGGCATTTGCAACAGGAGACTCAATTACATTTACGATGATTTGATCTTTATCTGAATTTCCGCCTTCAAGGTTCGAATCATCGGTAACAGTCAGGAGAGCGGAGTAGATACCTCCTTTTGTAAAAATTCTTGCGATATTCACGCCTGACATTTCTTTGCCATCACTAAACTTCCATTGATATTTCATGCTTCCATTTTCTGGATCCATAGACTCACTGGCATCAAAAATAATTAAATCTCCCGCACAAACTGTTTTTTCTTTTCCTGCATTTGCAACCGGTTTTTCATTGATTACTATTTTAATTGTTTCTTTTGATACTGAGTTTGACAACCCTTTTTTGTCATCTACAGTTAAGATCGCAGGATATATTCCGCCTTTTGCATAGGTATGTCGTACTTTCACACCAACTAAATGATCACTTCCATCACCTGGGTTCCATAAATATTTAAGATCATCTCCATCGGCATCTATTGAAGAAGAAGCATCTAACACCAAACTTCTTTTATTGGTATGGATGCGTTTTTGAGACTTTGCAATGGGCTGATGATTCACGTATATAACACGCTGGTCATTGGCAGTTGAATTTTTTACTTTGCTATTGTCCACAACTGTCAGATCTGCTGTGTAAATACCCGATTTTTTAAATTGTCTTTGAACGACTTTACCTTTCTCTGTTTCACCATCGCTAAATTTCCATAGATACTTTACTATTTGACCATCAACATCGTATGACTTTCCAGCATCAAAAGAAACACTCTCAAGGGGAGCAACAACTATATCATTCCCCGCATTGGCAACCGGACTGTGATTAATTGTTATCTTTACATCATCAAAGTTTAAAGCTTTTTTATGGTTGGAGTGATCAAATACAGTCAATAATGCATGATAAACACCTGGTTTGTTGTAAGTATGCGAGACACGCTTGCCATTTTTTGTCTGTCCATCCCCTGTATCCCACGCCCATTTTATTATTTCCCCATCAGGATCAACCGAAGAAGATCCATCCAGAACAATTGTTTCACCCGGAGCTGCCAATATATCCGGGCCAGCATCAGCAATGGGTAAATAGTTAACTGTAAGATTCATTGAATCCATTGCTGTATTCGTTGACGTGTTTGAATCATCAATAACTGTTAGCTTTACAGTATAAACTCCTGGAGAATGATATACATGACTCTTTACAGGTCCGAAATCCTTTGTACCATCACCAAAGTCCCAAATATATTTGATTATTTCCCCATCTGGATCCATTGATTTGAGTGCATTAAAATGTATTTCACTTTGTGTTTGCCATTGATCGGGTCCTGCATTGGCAACCGGTGGGTGGTTGATAATTACAATTGCAGTATCTTTATCTGTTTCTGAGGTTGAACGCGAATTATCCTTGACCAATAGTGTCGCAGTATAAACGCCGGGTTGGTTATAACTGTGCCGAACTTTTTTTCCCTGAAGAATGGTTCCATCACCCAAATCCCATTCATAAAAGACAATTTTTCCATCCCTGTCAATTGAGCCTGAAGCATCAAATACCATTGTTTGATTTGCAGCAACTCTTTTATCTTTACCTGCATTTGCAACAGGTCTGTCATTTACAAATACTTTTAATGTATCAAATGCACGGCTATTTTCAACATTGGCATCATCAGCAATTGTAAGGGTAACTTGATATGTGCCGGGCTTTTCATAAGCATGTACTGTACTGACGCCTTTTGCTGTGTTTGCGTCTCCAAAATCCCAGTCATATAATATAATTTTACCATCACTATCTTTGCTATTTTCTCCACTAAAGTTTATTTTTTGCCCGGGTGAAGCAATCATATCATCTCCAATTTCTAAAACTGGTGGGGCATTGATCCAAATCTCACAGGAATCGGTATTTTTATTACAAGGAGAGTCTGAGTCATCTTCAACACGCAATGTGACATTGTATCGATCTGGTTTCCAGAAAGCATTTTTTGCAATCTTTCCAGACGCTCTGTTTCCATCGCCAAAATTCCAAAAAAATTGCGTAAGTTTTCCATCCTTATCCATCGATTTTGAACCATCAAAAGTTAACTCTGTATTTGGTGTTGCAATCCTATCAGGGCCGGCATTTGCAACAGGTTGTTGGTTCACCTTGACATTGAATTGTGTTTTTTTACTGTTATAAACCTGACCCGAAAAATCAGTTACGATAAGTTGGGCACGATAGTTTCCAGGCGCCTTATATTGATGGGTTGTTTTTGCCCCTTTACCTGTTTTATCATCCCCAAAGTCCCAGTAAAACTGAATCTCATCTCCTTCTGGATCTTTTGTTTCTGAAGCATCAAAAAATACAGAATGGCAGTCTGCCAAATATTCAAGTCTGAACTTTATTTCAGGTCGATTATTCTTTTTTTGAATATAGATGGGGAGAATAATGGGTAGTCGATTACCACCTTGATCTGTAATAAAAAATGTGCCATCATTGGGCATTTCTTTTCCACCTTTAAAACGAATACCGCAATACTGATTTGTTTCATCGGGCAATATTTTTATATTACTTTTCATCCAATCATTTTGACCCGATGACTTCACTGGCAGATCTGTTCGAAATTTCGTCACCACATGAATATATGCACTGTACAAATCAAAATTATGAACAGTTAGATAGTTTGTGCCCTTCGGTACAAAAACTCTCATTTCAGAAAATACTTCTCGACTGGGTAAATGTAATGTTGTTGCGTACATAATCAGTTCAATTGAATCGGGTTTAATATTTCTTCTTTGATGTGTACTGGCGGTTACCATAAAAATATTACCATCATCTCCTTCAACACCCGTCACAATGAGCTTGAAATATCTATACTTGCCAACCAATTCTCCATCTTTTGGGTGGATCTCTTTAAAATTAAACCATTGATTATCTTTGAATGGATCAACACCATAAGACTGGTCATTTAATCGTGTTCCAGAAAAAATATGATCCTTTGCAGATGAGCCCTGAGCTAAGTTAAATGTAGAATAGGCTTTTTCTCCACCAAATAATTGAAACCGCGTTTTTGTATTCCATTTCACATGATAACGTGCATCATTTGCGCCGCCACAATCTGCATCAAAGATTCGTATATATAGCTTTTCTGTAAAGGAATCTGGAATACGAATAAAAATGACTTGCATAAAGTCGTCATCACCTTCTTCAGTACCTGCATCTTTTCCATAAGTAATTAAAAAGGCATTTTCCTTTCCAAAGACATTCATTGAAAAGAAGCCTGAAAAAATGCTAACTATAATAGTGATAAAAATTATATTTAAAAATGAGTATTTAAATTTCATTTGATTCCTTTCTTTCTTTTTGCCTCAATGCACTTGGGGCGAAGACAGAACTTAGAAAATATATTTCTTCCTGTTTCCCAAATAATCTGAAAGTTCTACAAACTTCAAATAAACTTTCCCTTTTATTTTTACTGGTGCATTAAAAAATGTTTCATATTTCCCTTTATTTTTTGAAAACAACAAATAGCCGGAATATTCTTTCGAGCTTATCATTAAGGCGTATGGTGCTGTCTTGACAAGAGCGGTTTCATCTTTAACAAATACTTCGATATATACTTTTTCATCTTGTTTTATACTTTTTGGAGAAATTTTAATATCAGTTATTTGAGGCGCTTTCTGATCAAGAATGGTATTTTTTTCAATAACAGACAGATTTCCAGCCAGGTCTCGAGACTCAAAACGCAAAATATTGTTGCCGGGTGTAAGAATGAAATTAGAGTCAAAAGCGTATTGATTTAGATCAATATGTTTATCATTTAATTTAAAAGAAATCGCATCTTGTGCCATCCCTTTAATTATGAGATTTGATTTGTTTGTGGTCAATTTTATTGGAGATTCAAATGTGATGACAGGTGGGGTGTTATCTACCTGAACGCTTAAACAATCGATTCTGGTTTCTCCGAAAAGAGATTTTATGGTTAAAATAAAACTGTTCTGATTGTTACTTGTTGGTATATTCATGCTGAAATGCCCTGAAGCATCCGCAATTGCTTGAATTGGATTCTCCGCAATTCTTTCCAATGAGGCCAAAACCTTATTGCTACAATCAGCCTTTTCAAGAGCAGCTAGTGTCAGTAGCGCTTCAGGTGATGTTGTTCCAGAAAGTGAAAATGTCTTGTTTTTTATAATAAAATTGAAAGGCTGGGGTTGAGGAATTGAAGCATCAAAAGATAAAGTAATTTTATTGTTTCTCATACATCGGATATTTCTTTCAATTTTGGTTTCATTTCCTGCTTTATCAACCGCTTTTACAATAATTTTTTGTCTACCTTCATTCAACTGGTAATAAAATGAAAAATCTCCTTTTTCATCAATATTGGCTTGATAATCGCCAATGGTGAGTTTAACTCCTGGCTCTGTATTTCCAGAAATTAAAACATTATTTGAGGTCACTGTTTTTTTATTTTCTGGTGTATGTAAAACCAGGTAAGGCGGGTATTTATCATCAACAATACTAAATGACCATGTGTTAGAAAACATGCCCATTAGTTCATCTTTTGAAACAGAAGCAACTCTCCAAAAGTATAAATTATTTTCAAGGTGATTGGGTAAATCAAAAAATGTGCGTTTAATGGATTTTGCAGTAATGATTTTTGAGAATTTTTTATCTAATGATAGCTCTAGTTTATAGGCAATGGCTGTTTTTACTTTTTCCCAGCGCAAACTAAGATTTGGCGAAAAATGCTTCGATAAATTTGTTGGAAAAACAAGATGAGGACTTCGAATAAGTTTTGTTGGTTGGGAAGGCTTTTTATTCAGGGGGACAACTGTCCCTTCATTTTTATTCAACAAAACCTGGCTACCCGCTGATGCAACCTTTAGCGTGCCATCATAATTCGCAAAGCGAGAATTTTTTTTATCTTTTTTTACCCAAAAATGCTTCGAATGTACTCTGGTTTCTACACCAGGTGTATCGATATTGAATCTATCACGTTCAGTTCCTGTCAAAAAAGCCAGCACCTCGCCTTTTAATACACTGACATCACATTTCTGAGTGTTATTTAACAAATTTTTTCGAATTCTTCGTATGAGGGCCTGGGCATTTTCTTTTAATTGAATTCGGCTTTCGTCTTTAAAAAGTATTTCAGCATATGACTGTTTGAGCGTTCTTACTTTATCACCTTCCATTAACAGATCATAAAGCACAATTGCTTTCCAGTCATTATCTGAAATTTTTCTTCGATGAACATTTCCTTTAAGGTAATCTAAAACAGCCTCAGCAGGTAAATCTTGCTTTGAAATACATATGCTAAGGGCTTTTTCAGCCTTTATTATTGAATTTTTTGCAACATCAATACAATTTTTCCAGTCTCCAATCTTTCGCTTTTTAATTGCTACATCTCTATCATCTATTGCTTCTTTGATCAATTGCGGTGCAAATATCCTTGCCCCAACTTTTGCAGCTTCCCGAATCCGGTTTTGTGATCTTTTTAACATTTCATTTGCTTGAGAAATACTATCAACAGGAATTATTAATATCATGCCAGGTTTGATATCATGAGCTGCTTTAATTTTATTGCCTCGAAGAATATCTTCCCACAGATCAGGCGTTTTTAAATATATATTGGATATGTCTCTAATACTTTGATTTTCAAGAACTTTGACTTTTAATAATTTTTCTTCATCCGTTGCAACGCTGGTTTCGATTATTCCCAACCCCAGTAAAAAAAACAAAGAATAAAGAACGAATACATTGAAATTTTTTATAGTCATTACTAATCTCCAGATATGGGCATCCTTCATATTTGCTGAAAAGTAGTTAACATTTTTTCTCGTTCCCAGGCTCTGCCTAGGAACGCATACTTGGCGGCTCTGCCGCCTAAGCATTGGTATAGGCGGCAGAGCCGCCGGGCATGCATTCCCAGGCAGAGCCTGGGAACGAGAAAATTTTTTATAGTCATTACTTACTAATCTCCAGATATGAAGGATGCCAATCATTCATATCATGTAAATACAATCTTTGCCACCTCCTGATATGTAGTAATCCCATTCATCATTTTCATCATTGCATCCTGACGTAGTGTTTTCATGCCATTTTTGATCGCCATTTTTCGAAGGGCAAGGGTGTTAACATCTTTCGAAGATGAAATAAGCGCTCGAATTTCACGATCAAAGAGCAATATTTCAAAAATACCTATGCGGCCCAAATAGCCAGTTTCTCGACATTGTGGACATCCCTTGCCATGTTTTAGAGCGATTGTACCATCCGGTCGAACATGTCGTTCATGTAAACGAATGCCGATATTTTCCAGGTCTTTTTGTGTGACTGAATCATCGACAATACAATGGGGACAAATGCGTCTGACCAGACGCTGGGCAATTATCCCCAAGACCGCTTCGGAAAGCAGATAAGTCTTTATTCCCAGATTGATCAAACGTGCAACACTGGAGGGAGCATCGTTGGTATGCAAGGTGCTGAAGACCAGATGTCCAGTTAGTGCCGCCTGTACTCCATTGGTGGCAGTTTCGCTGTCACGCATTTCTCCCACCATGATGATATCTGGGTCCTGGCGAAGAATGCTGCGGATGATACTTGAAAACGTAATGCCCAGGGCAGGTTGTACAGCGATCTGGTTAAAACTTTCATGAACCATCTCAATGGGGTCTTCAATTGTGGTGATATTTTTTTCAGCAGTATCAATGGTTCCCAGCGATGAATACAATGTGGTTGTTTTACCACTCCCTGTGGGGCCGGTAACCAGTATGATGCCATGGGGCCTGTATATCAAGCCTTTAAATGTCTTTAAGTCTCTTTTTGAAAAACCCAACTGGTCGATATCTTGAAAAATGACTGCTGGATCCAGTAATCTGAGAACTGTTTTTTCTCCAAAGGCCACCGGAATTGTTGACACGCGAATTTCAACATCAGTTTTTTCATGAGACAGTTTCATTCGACCATCCTGAGGCCGGCGTTTTTCAGCAATATCCAGGCGAGACAGGGTTTTAATACGTGATGTTATTGCTGCATGTAGCGCACCGGGTAATTTATAGATGGTATGAAGAATGCCATCTATTCGCATTCGGATCAACATGTGCTGACGTCGGGGTTCTATATGAATATCACTGGCTCGCTGGTCCAGTGCATATCGAAATAAATAATCCACTGCGTTTTTAATATGGGCTTCATTGGTATGCAATTCATTGAGTGATGCCAGATTGGTATATTGTTCAAGATTGCCTAAATCCAACGAGGAACGTGTAAATTGATTTTCTGCAGCTGTAATAGAAATTCTAAATCCAAAAAATTCACGAACTGTTTTTAGTATATCCTGGCGGGTTCCCATGTAAGGATAAATATCCATGCCAACAACTCGTTTGATATCCTCAATCACCTCAATTTTGCCAGGATTGTGCATGACTACTTCCAAAAAGCCATCACGCTTTTCAACCGGTACTACCAGATGTCTCAATGCAAACAAATGGGGAATGGTTTTGGTTACCAGCTCCAAGTCCAGTTTTAAAGGATCGATACGTTTGTAAGTAAAGCCCATTTCTTGTGCAATCACCTGCACAATTAGTTCCTCATCCAAATAACCACTCACTGTTTGATCGCATGTTATACGCATGGATGATACAATATCAATCATGGTTACCGGGTGTTCAATTTCTTTGGTGATTCCTCCGATATTCACACTGTGAATTTGTTTTAGATTCCTTCTGATTTCATTGGATTTTTTTAATATATCAAATTGTTGTGAATTTGTGATAAGTTGGTGCTTTGCCAGGCTTGTTAATATGTGATTATCGGATAAAATCATTCGTGTTTAAGCTCTCATATACCTTTTTGCTTTCATAAACACAATTTCGTTGAACAGCCTGAAAGCCAGCTGTTTGAATTAATCGCACCATATCATTTGTTGATAGTCGAAATTTTACCCCAGCAGCAGCGACAACATTTTCTTCAATCATGGTGCTGCCCAAATCGTTGGCGCCAAAGGTCAATGCGAGTTGACCAATTTTATCGCCCTGTGTCACCCAGGATGCTTGAATGTTCTCAACATTATCCAGGATCACCCGACTCAAGGCCAACACGCGAAGATATTGCCATGCGGTTGCTTTTCGAATATGGACACTGGTGTTATCTGGCTGGAATGACCAGGGAATAAATGCGGTGAACCCCTTGGTCTTATCCTGTAAATCTCGAATTCGCACTAAGTGGGCAATCATTTGAGAGGGGGTTTCAATATGTCCAAACATCATGGTGGCTGTTGTGGGAAGCCCTTTTTCATGCGCAATTTCCATGATTTTCAGCCAGGTATTGGTGTCACATTTATTGGGAGAAATATGACGTCGGACCGCATCCACCAATATTTCTGCACCGCCACCTGGAATTGAATCCAGACCTGCCTGGATCAGTTGATCAATGGTTTGATCATATGTTTGATTGCTCATGTTTGTCATATGAGCGATTTCTGCGGGAGAAAAACCATGTATGTGAATATCAAAGCGATCTTTAATATGTTTAATTAAATCCAGGTAATAGTCCATGGATAGGTCTGGATGCATACCGCCTTGTAATAAAATCTGCGTGCCACCCAAATCCAACGTTTCCTGAATTTTTTGATCCAGTGCTGATTTTGAAATCACATAGGCATCCGGATGACTGACTGGGCGGCAAAATGCACAAAATTTACATCGAGAAACACAGATATTGGTATAATTGATATTGCGATCCACGACAAATGTAACAATTGGATCGGGTTTTTTTTGATATCGAAGATGATTCGCCAGACTGCCCAGTGTCAGCAGCGGCGCATTGTGATACAATGTTTCAGCAGCATCGGTATCAAGACGCTTTCCCTGATATACAGCATCGATAATGGATTCTATGTTTTTCATGCAGTTTTCCTCACTGGTTGATACAGGGCATCACGCTCAAATGGTTCAAATCCGGCAGAGCGAATCATGTTGATGAGTTGATCTCGTGACATTCCCTTTGATGATACTGCGCCGGCTGAATGCGTAATTTTTTCATCGATAATTGTGCCATCCAGGTCATCAGCCCCAAATGTCTGGGCGATTTGTGCCAGCTTTTCACCCAGCATCACCCAATACGCTTTGATATGGCCAAAATTGTCCAACATGAGACGTGCGATAGCGGTGGTTTTTAAATCTAGGTATGCTGGTGTGGGTGGAATATGTGACAGTTTGGTATTTTGAGAATGAAAGGCCAGCGGAATAAAAGCAGTAAATCCGCCGGTTTCATCCTGAATATCCCGCAATTGAATTAAATGATCAATTCGTTCCTCAGGTGTTTCAATGTGACCATAGAGCATGGTTGCATTGGAGGTCAAGCCCTGTGCATGAATGGTTTTCATCACATGTGTCCATTGATTTCGATTCATTTTTTTGGGAAAGAGTTTTTGATGAATTCGATCACTCATGACTTCTGAACCACCTCCAGGTACCATATTCAGCCCAGCTTCCTTGAGGGCATTAATTGTATCTGCCAAAGACATTTTGGAAATGGATGTAAGATGGTCAATTTCAACCGCAGTAAATGCCTTGATATGAACATCGGGTCGAATCTCGCGGATAGTTTTCAGCAAATCCAGATAGTATTCAAATGGGGCATTGGGGTGAATGCCCCCCACCATATGGATTTCTTTTAAGCGATCACTTTTGTTTTGTGTTAATATCTCTCGTAACTGATCGGTTGAATACATGTAAGCACCACTGTCATGGCGATCTCGCGCAAAGGCGCAGAACAAACATCGATTCTTACAGATATTGGTATAATTGATATGTTGATTGTATACAAAATAGGTGGTATTGCCATGTCGTTTACGACGCATAAAATCGGCCAATGCACCAACACCAATGAGATCAGATGTTTCATATAGTATTAAGCCATCGTTACGTGTCAATCGAATATCAGACTCAACCTTTTCTTTTATGGGATATAATTGTTTGTCTTTAAATGATAATATCATGTCAAACCTATTACCTATGCGGTTTTTGATGCTATGGAGTTCTCGAAAAATAAGTTCCTCATTTCAAAATGCTTGACTGAAAAAATTAACCGCTAAGCATATGTGTACAAAAATGTTCATTCTGTTTTTTGAACCATGATTACACTGAATAAGATGAATAAGATGAAAAAAAACACTTTAAATGGGTGCAACACAAAAAAGTTGCACTATTTTCTTAGCCCTGAAAGGGCGTAACATACCAGCCCAGGGCAACGCCCTGGGGAAATGTAAAAAAGATTTTTAAGCACTGTAAGGGCGCTACATAAATGGGCTACCTTTTATCATTGTTAGTTTATGTGTCGCCCTTTCAGGGCTCAAATCATTGTAATATATTTTACCCAGGGCGTTGCCCTGGGCTGGTATGTTACGCCCTTTCAGGGCTAAGAAATGCAATAAAAAAAATAAGTTTAAAAAAGTACAACTTTTTTGTGTTGCACCCTCATCGCACCATACTTAGGAATTTTCAAAAAATAACATACCCATTTCATTCGAATCATAATTACATGCAAGATCGTGTAGAGACGTAGCATGCTACGTCTCTACGTCTCGTAAACCTCAATACGAACATTAAAAATGGGGAACTAGTTTTTTCGAAAGCTCCTAAGTCGATTATTTTATAATATTATCGTTCAATCATGGTTTTTCATGGCATGTTTATTGTCCTCCCATTCCCACGCTTTGCGTGGGAATGGTTCTGGGCCCCATGAAAAATAAGTCCACACTCTTTTCTTAGCCCCGATAGGGGCGAAATCTTTGTAGACTTGGGCGTTAGCCCAGGTCATTGACCAGTCAATTTCTTAAGCCCCGATAGGGGCGACATATTAATAACCAATCAACAATATTTATGTCGCCCCTATCGGGGCTAACCCGCTTTTCGGTTTTTAAAAAAAACATACTGATATTACAGTAAATATTAATTTAGTTACTACAGTAGTACAGCAAGGCAGAAATAATGCCCCGGTTTT
>Ga0272440_1002083_pt1 | contig 15838 bp, 16 predicted proteins | sample SSMMMBAug17_FD_192440 | JGI IMG/M metagenome (GOLD analysis project Ga0272440, IMG submission 192440) | Marine sediment archaeal communities from Little Sippewissett salt marsh, Falmouth, MA, United States - SSM-MMB-Aug17 | ecosystem: Environmental > Aquatic > Marine > Wetlands > Sediment ... | reverse complement strand
TCGTACCATTGGAAAAAAGTATAAAAAGTTAGAGGTAAAATATATTACCTCTAATATGTTACCTCTAACAAATTTTGATGAAATTTTCAAACCTCATTTTTGGGATTTTATACTTATTGTATTTGAAATTAGGAGGTTAGAAGATGCAATCCTGATGCCTCTTCCGAGTTACGAAGCGAATTGGGCCTATAGGGACACTTAATGTGAGCCCAAAAATTCTTATGATCCCGAGCCGCTACACTTAGCGTGCAATCTGGATGGTACCCTAAATTTCAGATAACCATAATCGCTCACAAAATTGTCCTTCATAGGTTCCCAATCTGCTTGAATGAAAAAAGACTTTTTCAAGTTCAAAATCCGTAACCGCAACCTTATATTGTTTAAGAGATTTCATTTTTCGGTCAATGTTTTCCGATATATCAATTAGTAAAGGGACAGGTTTATTGAGTTTATTAATAATAACATGGTGAAGCTCATTCAAGCTAAAGTCAGCAGCATATGGCAAATCCTCATAATATAGAAATAGTATGTTAGAAGTGTGTCTATTTTTTTGAATCGCATTGAATATTATTTCATGATCTACATGATTACCTATATATAATCACGAGAATTGTTTTTATTCACTATTGAAAATACTCCTATGCAATTCTTATAAGTCCATCGCTGGCAACATCCTTAGCAAATAGATCAAACTCCTTCTGAGTAATATTATTTTTCAACAAAGATAGTAAAAATAATAGGAGGTTTGCATTATCAGATGAATTATCGTTTCATGTCGTTTTAACCTCTAATTTATCATTACTTCTTATTTGGCGCATTCCAACAATTCGGTTTTAAAATAATCTGCTGTAAAATGTAGACCTTTTTTCAATTCTGTCTTTGCTCGCCATCCCAATTTTTTTTCAGCCTTACTACAGTCGAAATAACTCAAATAAATATCACCTGGACGTTTGGGAGCCTGAATGGATTTTACATCATGTCCAATAATCTTTATTAAATTATGATAGAGGGAATTAACCGATGTTCCTTTGCCTGAAGCAATACAATATATTTCATTTTCTCCTCTATCTATAGCCAATAAGTTAGCAAAAGCCACATCTCTAACATAAACGTAATCTTTTTTCTGTTTTCCATCCCAATCAATGCGTACCGGTTTATCCAAAAGAATAGAGTGAGTAAAAATAGCAATAACTCCTGCTTCGCCTGTAGGATCTTGACGTGGACCATAAACATTACCATATCGAAAAATTGTATAATTAAGATTATACATTTCTTTCCAAAAATGTATATAATATTCACTTGCCATTTTAGTAGTACCGTAAGGTGATTCCGGATGTTGCGGTGTATTTTCATTAATTGGCATTTTTTTTACAGACCCATAAGTTGCTCCTGATGAGGCAAAAATAATCTTTTGCGTTCCACAACGTACTGCACAATTTAATACATTAAGTAATCCAAAAATGTTAACCTTTGCATCATATTCTGGATTATCCATTGATATTTTTACACTATGTTGCGCTGCATAATGAAAAATAATTTCGGGACGTTCTTTATCGAAAAGTTCGGCAAGTGAATGAGAACAAATATCGATATTGTAGAATTGTGCTTGAGGATTAATATTATCGATACGACCGCCACCGTATTTCCATAGGTTATCAACGATAGATACTTGGTGACCTGCATTTATAAGAATATCAACTACATGTGAGCCAATAAAGCCTGCACCGCCTGTTACTAAAATATTCATAGTTCTAATTCCCAAAATAACGAAAAATAATTGATCTATGCAAAATACGTTTTTAACTTGACCGTTTCACATATATCAAATAATTTGGTACGTTATTTATTTATATAACATTTATTAATTATCATGTAAATAAATTCAGACATCCTGACCTCATGGAATTTGATTTGATCCCAATTCGGCCAAATACATCCGGATGCGCAATGTTTATAGTCTCCATAATTCTAATAGAAGCTCGAAGTTTAAATTCCCGCAAACCATCACCGCTCTGTTTTATAGCGTTTTTCAGTCACCACGCCAGTAAGGGTATTAACTAATTGACGCAATCTAAATAACCATGGGCCAAGTGACTGTAGCAATTCCACAACCCAGCAGAAGAAAAACATCCTGTTAATTTCGAAAAATAGATGATCGATTTCATCCGTGTTGTAAACAATGTGCCTTCCTCGTAACATTATGTAAATAGCCGGACCACTTGTAATAGCACAATAACTTAAAAACAACAGTGCCCATACCCAGTCTGAAGGGATAATCCAAGCAAACATCACAAATGACAAAAGAGTTAACCAAGGCCATATAGCCCACTGTATTGTTAAAATTAGACGACCAAAGAGCATAGGAATATATTCAGTATATTTACTCCCTATGCTTTTATCTAATAGCCATTTTATATCACTCGTCAACAATGAAACTCCATGATACCAATTTACGTTTTGTTTAATCATGCTGGTTGTAGTTTTAGGTACTTCTGCATAATCTAATGCAGGAACAGTCCAAATATTTTCACCAGATAATGATAAACGATGACCAAGCGAAGTGTCGCAACTAGGCGTAGGTAAGGGATAGTACTTGAGCAATAAATCTGTTCTAATAAATTCGCCATGACCAATCAAGTGTGAAAGTCGCCACCACTTCGCTGGTGGCTTCGTTGCAATAGGCCACTTATCAAATTTAGTCAACTCAAACGCGAAACAAAAAGCGGTGCTAGATGCTGCACGTACTCGCATTAAAAAACTACGATTATGATAATTTAAAAAATACGAAGAAGGTTGTTGAACAATGCGAGCGCCATGCTTAGCTACAAGTGAAACTAATTTAAGTGATTGGGAACTGGGTTTGGAATCGGCATCATAAATACCTATAAAGTGAGAAGTATTGCCAAGCATAATCAAAGAATCTTGAAGGATAAATTCGTTAATCTGGTCCCCCTTACACGTACAGTTAGCACTGGCTTCGAAATGGATAATAGGAGAATTAGCTATTCCTTGTAATTGTTTTTTCACAATGATAGCTGTTGTTTCGACATTACCATGAGAAATTTCTGCTTTTGTAGTTACCAAGATAATGCGATCATTACAATTTACAACTTGTTGCATTCGATCTATAAGTGGGACAATAAGAGTTTGTTCATGAAGTAAGGGAATTATAATGGTAAAAAATATGTCAGGCTCTCTATCCAATAATTTATCTTTTGATAGCCATAGTATTGTCTCTTTTATTTGAAAAATAGTCCATATATCAATTAGAAGGCGAATAGAGATAATAAAAATGGATATAAAAATATATATATTCATATGAGTTATACTTGCATTACTATTTAATTATTATATCCTAACTTAATCAACATCGTTGATTTTGGATTACCAATAAATTCTTTTTTCCAGCTGCCTACGTTTGGTTTAAGGATATCATATGCAGCTTGGAGCTTTTCTTTATCTGATATACCTATAGCATATGCTATTTTATTTACACCTGCTTTTAAGTCTTCATACCGTATGGTTAAACAATCGCTTGGAAGTAATGGGGCTAAATATTTTAGGTAGGCACCCCAGTAGCGCAATGCATATTCATCATTAGGAATGTAGGAACGTTTATTTGATTTGCGTAAACTTACAGCAACATCCCTACCATCACGTATAATATGTACGAACAATACGTTATTGGTTACCTCCTTCCACGCATCTAAAAAATAAATAGACCTTGGGCATTTCCAATATGAAAAATATATGTTGTAGTGTAGTGTCCTATTGTATAAATCTAAAAATTCTTTGCAAAGTGCTGAGTATTTTCCTCTAGGTATTGGATTTGAAAACGTATTTAAATCAAACCAGCGATCTGAGCCAAACTCGATCTTCATAAGGAGCTTGTGAAATGCTAGAAACTGATCATTTTCTCCCCAATGATTTGTACATATGCCACCATACCCTCCTAATTTTTGTAATATCGAAACAATTGCTCGAGTACCTGAATGGTTACAACCTAATACAATAACTGTCTTCATTAAACATCTCCAGCGTAGCCTTTAGAACGACATCGTGAATCTGGTTTTTCACCGCCACTTTCCAAGTATGACAAATATTCAAAATCAAGCATTTCAGTGGCGCTTCTAATTTTTTCTCTCCAGTTAAATTTTTGCGGCTTGTTCTCCCACCGAAATAATTTCCCAACACTCCCTAAGCAATGACTGCACGCTTCCAATGGTTTTTCCGATATTAAGAATTCGCTAAGCCGCTTTTGCAAGTCATTTGAATTGTTTATTAAAACAGAATGATTTGATGATAGACTATAGATGTCCCGCGAAATAAACATGCTTTGAGGGCACTTATAAAACCTACCATCTTCTACAGTATGACATTGCCAGATATTTCTAACTTCGCACTCTTTATATACACGGGCAGCATTTCTATCAGATAGTTTACTGCCGAATGATATGGTCTCTCGGAAATAGTTGTATACAGAACAAGAAAAATCTACTTTATGTAAAGTAGCCAAGGTTTTTGCCTTTTCAAGATTTTTTTTACTTGGTTGGTGCCCCGGATAGAGAGATATATATATCTGATCAATATTTTCCCAAAATTGATCAGTTACCCGATTGAGCAATAATCCATTAGTGGTTACACGAATTTTACAGCCAAGCCCAGAACTTTGTACCGCGTCAATCAAAGATAGTACTTCTGGGTGCAATAAAGGTTCGCCACCAAGAATAGTAACATATTCACATTCGTAAACTTTTGATAATAGTGATAAGTCTTTAAAAACCACCTCTGGATCACAAAATTTTTTTTTCATTATCGGAGCAGCATGTGAGCAACCACGACAATTTAGATTGCATTGATGAGATGCATTAATTTCACAAGACTTTGAGTGGATTTTTTTAGCGGAATACGGAGTATTCATCAAATATTGTACCTCATAAAATTAGCAATCTTACACCTTTGTTAGTAGACGATTTTTAAAAACAAGAGTGTCAATTCCTGTTGATAAAAAACATTTGATTGCGTCTGTAGGGGTTTCAACTATAGGTTCACCCTTTATGTTGAACGAAGTGTTGAGCAATACTGGACAACCTGTTAATTCTTGAAAATGTTTTAATAACGAATAGTATTCATTGTTAAATTGTTCTGTTACGGTTTGTACTCGTGAAGATCCGTCTATATGAGTAATCGAAGGTAATTTGTCACTAATAACATTACAAACTCGCAGCATAAACGGACTATCCTTTATGCTAAAATAATCGAGTGATGATTCATTGATTACTGATGGGGCAAAAGGACGGTATGTTTCACGAAATTTAATTTTTTTGTTGATTTTATCTTTCATTTTGGGATCTCGTGGATCAGCTAATATACTCCTGTTTCCTAGTGATCTCGGTCCAACCTCGCTAGGACCATTAAACCAAGCAACAATTTTTCTATCTGATAGCAACTTTGCAGCCTCAGCTATATAATTTTTTGTTTCTATAACGATAAAGCGTTTTGTGTGTAAACTATTTGAAATAACACGATCAACTTCATTCATATCATATTGCTTAACCGAAAAAGCTAGATCACTTAATTTGTGGTATAATTTTGGAAATCCCAATAAATGATGGTAAGTGTACATAGCTCCACCAATCGCTGTTCCATCATCCCCACAAGCGGGTGCTAAATGAATGTTCCTAAATTTAGAAGATTGATAGGCAGTCTCGTTAGCAACTGAGTTAAGAGCAGTGCCACCAGATAGACATAATCCATAATCATTCTTAAGATCTAATGTTATATCAAACAAATCTTGCATTATAATGGATAAGTGCTCATTTAACATACATTGAGCATGATATGCTATTGTGGCATTATATTCCTTATTAGAAGATAAAATGTTTACTGGATTACTTTTACACATGCGTAATAGTCCTTCAACATCACGAATATGCTTATATGATAAGATGTTTTGCCCTGTTTCTCCGTATGGCGCTAAACCCATTAGCTTGCCGGATCCGAACAGACCAGATCCCATGACGACTTTACTCGCTCTACTATAGATTCTGCTAGAACGCTGCAGCGGTTTATATTCTAACGTATACAGTTTTTCTTTATTTCCAATTCCTGTTCCTGTTCCTACGGGGTCCCAAGAAAAACAAATAGCCAAGTCAAATGGCGAGGTATAATATGCTAATGCGTTGTGTAGTAACCAATGGTTTGGATTGATTACTGCAGGCAACGTGATTCCTCGAATTGTTATTGTGTTATCATCATGCCGCAAATGAAATTTTAAATATTTATGCTCTAAACCGCTCCCATACCTCTTAACTATATCAGGAGAAGGAACCCACCCTATATTGCAAACTACAACATAATTAATTTCATTGAGAGATATATTGGCTTGATCTAATAAGTTGTCTAAATCTTCATCTCTAATTCCAGGTTGTTTTTTTATTCGTGAAAATCGTTCTGTGTTAACATAAGCTGCTATTTTTCCATCTCTTAGTATTACACCTGCGCCATCATGATTAAAGTTAATAGATAGAATATTCATAATTAACCCTTACAAATCAAATCTAACATATTCTATCTCTTAATATCATGATCGGGACATTTTTTCCATCACTTTAATGATCTCACAGATAAAAAATGATTTGCTGGAAACAGCAGAGTGACTGCACCCGTAATAAAATCCGGTTAAAAGCAACATTATGTAAAGTATTTTGTTCCATTACTATCGGAACACCAATTATGTAAATACTGCTTTTCATATTTTTCAACCATGGAGTTTACATTGTACTTTGCGATAACTTCTTTGTGTGCATTAAGTCCCAAAGTTTTTCGGTGATCTGTATTTGTTACTAATGCATTAATATGTTGAGCCAGCTCACGATAGTCACAAGACTTAAACAGGATGCCCGTGTATCCGTCTAATATAATGGAGTTAATGCCAGCAATGTCGCTCGCCACAACTGCCTTTTTAGCAGCCATAGCTTCAATTAACCCTAGGGGCATTGTTTCTACAATTGAGGGCATCGCATAAATATCTATAGCGGATAATGCCAAAGGAACGTCAATGTAATCTACACTCCCAGCGAAAATAATTTTTCTTGAAAGTTCCGGGCAATTATACCTATTATGATCCATATAATTTATTATAAGTTCAGTTTGACTACCTTCGCCTCCAAAGTAAATTACTGCTACATTTTTATGGTGATCCAGAACATCCCTCATTGCTTTCACCAAAAATAACGGGCCTTTTAGCCCCAGCATTCTACCAATAAAACCAACAACTATGGTTTCTTTTTCAAAAATAATTTTTCTTTTTCTGAGAAATTTTATTACCTCATCTTGCTGAAAATCTCGGCAAAACACGTCCATATCTATACCATTCGGAATATACTGAATTTTCTTTTTACTCAGGCCCATCTCATGTTGATAGGAATTTCCATCTGATTCAAAGAAGCAAAAAATTTGGTGATCAATATAGGTCGCCATCAGCCTATTACACGATTCGAAGTAAAAATCCTTATACCTATTAATCATGCTTTGTTTCATCATTTGCTTAGGAATATAGAAAGAGCGAAGGGATGGATATCGATGAAAAGTCGTATAAATAGAAGACACCCCGCATGTGAAGGCAGCTAGTTTAGAAGTAAAAAAAATATCAGAAACGCTATGCTGATGCACTACAGATGGTGACAGATCTCTAAATAAAAAAAAATCAGTAAAATAATTAGTAAAAAACGGGAGCATATAGCCTGGAGTTCTTATACGCTGAATAAATTGTACTCCGTTTCTTTTTGATTTATTAATCAAGCATAACAGTTTTTCATCTCGATTACTTTTTGAATGATTAGAATATACAATTATATTTGAAATTGTAGTATTAGCTTTGCTCGTAAAATAAAGTGGTACAATTTCCCCGCCGCCGGACTCTTCTTCCAGGAGAGGTAAGGTAAGGATAACCCACGTAGGCAATTTTGGATCAATATTGCAAATGTCAAGTTTAGAAATCAGTGACTTGTAGTTTATCCACCCTAGTGCGATGGAAGCAACCATATAAAGAAAAATAAAAATAGCAATAAATATCATGTGAAATAATAAATGTGAAATAATAATTATGTCTCTTTTCTGCCCAGTAGATCATCGTAAACAGCTAAGGTTTTCTTACAAGCAGACTCAATTGTAAAGTTATCTCTAATATAAGTTGAAGATTTAATATCTAAATTTCTATTAAGGACAACCTGAATCGCGTTTGCTAACTCCACTGGATCATGTGAGTTGGTTTTTATTCCCCAACTATCTGATACTAATAGCTCATTGATCCCTTCTGTTGGGGTTGTAATTACAGGAATATTAAGTGATAGTGCTTCAATTACGACCATAGGTAACCCCTCACTAACCCCAGTATGAACCAATACATTTGCAGTAGACAAGTGCTCAATTAATTGCCCGTGAGGTATATAACCTGGCAACATTAAATGCTTCTCTAACCTGTGCTTTTTTACCTCGTTTACTATATCAGGATAATTCACGCCTTCACCAAAAACTTTCCAAGTAAAACTAACCCCCTGTGTAACTAATATTTCAGCAGTCCTTATGACTAAATTCAAATTCTTTTCTGCTTCGAATCTTAATGCGGTGATAAATTCTGGGGGTTTATGTTTAGCAAGACATTTAACTGAGATAGGGGGTAAAAATCTGCTGAGTGAAGCGTTATGTATAACATGAACCCTACACTCTAGAACCCCTAAATTCATATAGTAAGATGCAATATCTTTTGAAACGCATATAACTGAGTGAAATCGCTGTGTTATAGATGCATCCATGCAAATATTTATAGATACACCTTCTGGATCATTTGGTTGCAACATCAAGCGCTTTAGAAGCTTGTGCGGAAATAGATAGTTGCTGTACTTTGTTGTAACTACAGGAATGTTAATTTTATCTATGATGCTAGATAGAATAACATCACAAATACCTAAGTGGCTATGTATTATATCAGCTCCATACATAGTAGTCTCAAAAGCAAGTTGCTTTGCAGCACTAAACCAATCATCTTGTAACCTAAGCTCCTCTACCTCTATTCCTTTGGAGGTAATATTATTTAAATAGCTTTTTGGCAAGCTATTCAAAACAACTAATTTTAAATAGTGGCCAAACGCTATTTGTTCCCTGATTAGCAAATTGATAAATATTTCTGATCCATATTGTTTTTGAAAACCTCTAATAAAATGTATGACTTTCATGGCCCCCCTATGCTTTTGATCGTTGCCACTCTAAAACAATCTGACCAGCCATATTTAAAGGAGAAGGTTCTGATGAAAATTTATGGTGGTCGGACTTCATGTCACCCCAGCAGTAGTGAATAAACATGGGAGAATGATTATATAATGAACCGAGAGTGAAGTGATTCATCTGATGATAACGATGGCCTATTGGCATGCCGTCTATGTCTTCTTTCGCCATTGTTATGCTTAATCCAACCTGTTCAGCAACCCAATTGCGGATGATATTTGGCGGCTGCATGCTTAATATCATTTCTGTATAATCAAGCCATTTTTTTTTTAGCTGCCGCAAGACACTACCAGAACTCCATAACATACCAGTGTTAAAATATGGAGGTGTAGATGGCAAATCAAAATACTCGTTTAACATTGCCCAACCTTCTTCTTCAGCCAGAGCTTCAAACGGATTGGAAGGAGGTATGCTCGCATCAAAACAATCAAACTCCCTTGTTAGCCCTCGTATCACACCCTTAGGTGTGTCTGGGTGCTCTATTTTTTTTACTGCTACAACATCGTAATCAACTATACATATTGGTTCACAGTCTGGAATAGGTGCGTAGCAAGACCCGATAGTAAATACTGGTGGACACCTATCCATATAAGATATTGGAATATTGTGGAGATAAAGTGTTAATATATTAGAAAGGGACTCATAGTTTCTCAGGCACTGTTGAGGAACTCCTAGCCAAACGCGGTCACTTTCTTCTCCATATTTATTAACAGAAAAACAAAACAGATCAATACATGTTGCTATTTGTTTAGAATAGTTCCCAACTGAAAAAATATAATTCATCATACTAATAACTTAAATACTGAAGACCACTCGGGAGCAATAACATTCCATGACCACTTTTTACGAATTTGTGTACTGGCTTGTTGACCAGCACTGACAATAATTTCTCTGTTAGAGGACAATTGAGCTATTTTGTTTTCAAATGCAGAAATGCTCCTGTCTCTTAACCAACCTGACACGCCGTCTTGAATAATATCTGTGGAGTCGCCAACTCGAGTCGAAATAACTGGCCGCCCACACGCCATTGCTTCACGGATTGGAGTAGAGGCACCTTCACAACGAGAAGCGCATATATATAGATCTATGGAAGAATAATAATCCGGCATCGATCTCATGTTATCCTGCATATAATTTCCTATAGCTGGTTTAAATACCACTTTATTGCCACAACGATGAACGGCCTCCCGTATTAATCCAAGTCCTCGCTTACCTGGGTGGTTATCAGGATTGCCAGCCCAACCAACTACTAGTGGGTTGGGATTAGTAATTCTCAAGGGTAAAGCTGAGAATATATCTGTATCTACACCATTTCGCGCAACGAAAGATTTTGAATGGAATGATGAACATAATTTTTGAAGTCGAGATGAAATAGCGAGCAATATTGGAAATGAACATAACCAATCAATATGTTCTTGTTGAGGTAGCACATCTGTCTCTGGCATGGTTAAGACCTTATCTTCAAACCAATAGTGGGAATGTACACCAACCACCGTTTTATTCACATAGGGTCGGATGATATCAATCACTTGAGGGAACCAGTTATGCATATACCAAAATGAGTAGTAAACAACATCGGCTTGTGCCACATCTTCATTTGTTAAGTCTGACGCTGATCGGATAATAACTTCAAAATCAATTTTTAAATATGGTGTTAAACTTAGACAAATAGTATGTATTGCCCAGTTATACACATCTGCTATCAGTAATAATTTTGGTTTCGACATTTTTATACATAAATCCATTCGTTAGGAATATTGTTATTTTCTATGTATGTTCTTGCCTGATTGCAAAATTCTATACATAGAGGCGTAGCTTTTTTTTCTACGATCAACAATGATGATTTCATTATGCTTTGAATTTCAACGAGGTTATTTGCTCGTATGGTTTCTCCCGTTTTTCTATATTCAACCATACCGCTTATATCTTCACTTAAATGAGGGAATACTTCCGTTCCCTTGCTAACTTTAAATATTTCCACATCCATACCCTTTTCGGAAAAAAATCTCTTTGTTATATTTGGATTTCTAGTCGCAATTATTTTGTGATTTAAGTCTTTTAGTTCTTTGATACATGAGTTTTTTGGTACAGCAATTACCATTTCCCCAATGCCAAATGGCAATTCTAGTGACTCAGTTACTGTTACTCTTTCTTCTTCAATGACAGATTTCTGAAGAACTCCTATGTCTAAATATCCCTTATCTATACACAACGGTATGTCGTGTGTATTCATTAGAAATAAATCGATGTCAAAGGCAGAATTTAACAGTTGTCTATAGTAATTTCTGCTATTAGTGTGCTCAGACTCCCATCCCAGTTTAGATAAAAATTCTAAATAAGCGTTTGTGTAATGCTTGCTTGAAACTCCCATTCTTAATACGTTATTATTCATATTAAAAGCCTACTTTGGTATATATTGGTTAAACATGAAAAATAGTGTCATGTCAAGCATCAAGTATCTCCTACTTTTTTGGAATGCATCCTTTGGAGGGGAAATAACAAACTCTGCAACACTCTTTAAGTTGATTATTTAAAATTGAATTGCGAAAAGATTTATATCGGTCGGAATTCCAAATTTCAGAAAAATCTTCTTCAAATACGTTGCCAAAATTAATTATTTCGGGGTCCCCAATAGTACAGCAGGGTACAACAAATCCTTCTACTGATATAAAACAGCTATCAAAAGGCCAGTGGCATTTTCTTTTTATTGAATACCCTTTGGTGTATTCGAGTTCGAGCTTGATGTTGTATTTTTTTGCCGATATTTCAGCTTCTTCTATTATTTCTGAAAGATTATCCATGGTTGAAACGTGCAAAGGGATCAACTTATCACCAATTTCAGACTTATATTGATAAGCATTAAGCTCCATTTGCACATATACCGTTTCAATTCCTATGTTCGAGGCATTTTGAATTATTTTCGGTAGCGCCGAAATGTTGTTATATGTGGCTACTACCCACCATTCTACAACTAAATTTGTTGTTCCATACATTTGATTTTTTTTGATTAGTAACTCAGAGTTACCCAACACTTCTTCAAATTTACTCTTAGGCCGTAGGCTCTCAAATAAATTCTTAGTACCTGCATCCATGCTTATTCGTACGATGTTCACACCGCTTGTCACTAATTTAGCAGCCCTGTTATCTCGATCTAGTATAGAACCGTTAGTAAATATCTCCACTAAGGTTCCACCTTTTTTGGCATATTTAATCATTGAAAAAAGGTTCTTATTTAAAAGCGGCTCCCCAAACCCTTGAAGTTTTATCTTTTCTAACCGACCGAACATTTTGTATATTTTAATAAAATTTTTGATTGTTAAATCAGGTGCTTTGCGACTCCAATACGTTCGTTGACAATATATGCACGCATAATTGCACCTAATAGTCGGTTCTATGTCTATACGCTTTGGTAATTCGTTAGGTTGTGTATAAAACATGAGATTGTCAACTTAACTCCATGTCCATGCCATGATAAAATTTATTTCAATTCATCTCAAAATACGCTCTACATCAAAAAGGTTGTTTCCTCTAAAATTTTGATTTGATAAAAGTTGATCTGACTTTGATAAGGGAGGTATCGAAAAACCTATTCCCCTATGTTGACATAATTTGTTGATTATTTGAAGATCATTTAGACCATCTCCTATATATAGTGTATCATTTAATCCAACATTCAAGGACTGGCAAATATTAACCAATCCATAAAATTTACCAACATCACTGCCATATGGATTGATTTTCCAATCTTTTAATATTCCTTCGTTATCGAAAATGAGAGAGTGGGCATATAAAACATTAAACAAAGACAAAGAAATGCTTGCCAGTTCCAAAGAGAATACCAAACCTCCGCTGAGTACCGCCAGAAATTCAAAACGCTTTGACATTCTGTACAGAAAATTCTGAACCGCTTCCATATCTTGTGCATTTGGCAAAGCCTTTACAATGGAACTGTATAATAATTCTTTCGTTACATTAATTTTCTTCATTTTAGAGAATAATACCTCATGCCATTCTGCATAGGATATTTTTTTCTTACGATAAGCTACGATGCAGGTTTTATTCCAATCTGTTAAACCGAGATCATGAAGAAGGAATTCCCATATGTACTGGTGCTCGGGCCAAGAAATCAGTGTTCCGTCAATATCAAAAACTGCGAGTTTTGGTAACATCATTTTACTATTTAACTCTTAAAATATTGTTATAATTCAAAAACTTCGTTTTTGTTCATTTCCATAAAATTTTTATTTACATCTTTAATTAACATTTTTATTGTCCAGTTATAAATATCGTTTGGAGCATCAACAAGCTTTATTAAATGCTGTAAGTAGTTTTTTGCAGCAATCATATATTCATCCATTTTTTTATTGGATATGGAGTTATCCGAAAAAATTATTCCACAGTTTTTGCATTTGAAAGAATAGTCGTTATCAAAGCCATATCTTTGATAAATAAATTGTTCATTAATCTTTTGATCTATCAGTTTTGTTCGAAATATACCTTTTTGCTCTACTTCTTTAAATATTTCATGAATTTCTATTTTTATATTTATTTTTCCTTTTATTTTTTTTGACTTACAATTTTTGCACTTAATATTTTCATTGTTAAAGAAATTAGTTATATTAGATTTAAATTCTTCTAATTTATCAATTGGAATAAGTTTTAAGTTATTATCATAAGATTTTTTTTTTGGTTCGAAAGTAAAAGTTACTTTAAACCCATAGTTACTCCATAAATTCATTTGCCCTCCTGAGATCGATCTATGTAGGGATAACATTAATAAAGGTTATTACGTTGCACCCGTTATGTTTTAAACATTGAATTTTTTGCCCGCCTTCCCAATTTTTTCAGCCTTACTACAGTCGAAATACACCCCCATGATGAGAGCAACATCCCCGACAATCTGAATATTCTTGAACTACAAAAAAATAATATAATAAACAACAAAAATCAACACTCTTTTTTAATAATTAACGTTTTACCCAAAAAACACAATTCTCAATTCATCTACAAATAACAACCTCGAAAACGCCAACCCAACCTCTCAGTACTGACTTGAAAACAAAGATTATAAGCTGCCAAAAAAAACTATATAAGTATATAGATTACAAGATTATTATTTTCAATGTACAAAACACCCGAAATCATCTTAAAGATCCGACCCAGAGGGCCGGATTTGGAATTCATTATTTCAGAAATTTACGTTCAAATTGAATGTCTTTCATAATTATGGCAAAAAATAAGCTTTGATGTCCTAAAATGAAGTTTTGAGACTTTTTTCAACTCTTTTTTACCATAAGCTCTTATAAACTGTTTTCCAATCGCCACTGAATTCTCACATGCACCTTTAGGAAAGTCAATGTTGTATGTTTTTCTTAATTTTGATAACTTAAACAAATATTCGTTTCGTGCAAGGATGCTTGCAGCGGCTACAGAAATATGCCTTTCAGCTTTATGCTCTTGGAATAGAGTAATATTTTTACCTCTTTCTAATAACGCATTTTTGATCAAGCTTTCATCACCAAATTTATCTGATAATGCATAATTAGCTTGTACAGAACTTAATAAGTTTTCAATACATCTTGCATGCCCCCAAGCCAATAATTTATTCAGATTTTTTATTTCATCGTATAGGTCATTATATTTTTCATTATGAATGGATACAATTTTGATATGTTTACATATGGCCTTAATGTTTAAGGCTTTATCTTTTATTTGGCTATCACTCAACCTTTTACTATCCACCACCCCAATCTCTTTTAGTTTATTATATTCATCTATGCCTATGTATACACCAGCAATAATAAGAGGACCAAAAAAATCACCTTTACCTGATTCATCTATACCAATAATATCATAGTTAGGAATTACAGTATGGATAGTATTAGTATGGTTAGTAGGGGTGCTGTCACCATCTAAAATTTTATGTATATCATCCAGTAAAACAGCATTTTTTACTTGGGAATAATCAATTTTAGTCCCTTTTTTACCTTCATAAATACGAATCAAACCTTTATTATGTCTGTACGTAACATTAAATTGTAATCCGTAGTTTATCTTCTTAAAATTCCCTATTAAACATTCTTTTTCAATAAGCTTCTGTTTTATTTCTTCGTATAATTCAAATTTACCCATTAAGGCCTCCTAATAGCGTTTTTTGGTTAGGATCTTTTGACACATCAAAATCCATGTTTAAAATGGCAGTCACGTAAAACACCTCAAGCTTTACATCACATTTACAAGGCTCACATCTCCCATTAGGTAGTCTAATGAAACCTCTTCCATCACATTCATTAAATTCACAAGTATTAGGCATATAAAAACCTCCAAAAATAATAATATTTACGTTTAATCAAACCATGCCGATTAATGGGAGCTACAAAAACCGGCACCCCGATAAATAGATATAAAAATATGGTATAAAAAAATTAAATAATTTAGCCTGCTGATCAGCGATAACCTAACAAACGCCCCCGCCAGTCGTATTTTCATGAAGTAAGCCCTTGACCATAAGTGTATATTCAAAATAAAACTTAAAAAATTTCCTATTTTTTTT
>Ga0272440_1002082_pt1 | contig 15841 bp, 15 predicted proteins | sample SSMMMBAug17_FD_192440 | JGI IMG/M metagenome (GOLD analysis project Ga0272440, IMG submission 192440) | Marine sediment archaeal communities from Little Sippewissett salt marsh, Falmouth, MA, United States - SSM-MMB-Aug17 | ecosystem: Environmental > Aquatic > Marine > Wetlands > Sediment ... | reverse complement strand
CTGCTGAAAGTAAGGCTGATAAAAATACACCGGTTGCGTCTCCTCCGTTTGCAATTGCTTCTACTATTTGACCAACTTCGCCGAGTTCACCAACAAAACCAGGAACAGAAAAACCACCACCACCGGCGCTTGCCTCTTCCCGTCTGCCGGCTTCCACTTCTGCCACTGTTGGAGCTCTTCCACCGGCTAACCCCATGGCGTTATATTCTGAATTAAGTTCTTTTTGCCGTTCTATCCATATATCATATAGGTCAATAAATTGCTGTAAATATCCGGCAGTTGGATTGAACCCTTGCTCTATTAACTCGTTTATAGTGCTAATTACAACTTGATTTTTTTTATCCCATTCGTCAGTTTTGTCTATGGTCCCGGCTAATACTTGCCGATCAATAATCCCTAACTCTTTACGGACTTGCGTTAGTGTATCAAGATATAAATCTTGTATTCTTTTTCTCTCGGCTTCTTTTGCTGCTGCCTGTTCTGCTCGGCGTGCGGATTCTGCTTCTTCAGCGGCCTGTACTCCTGCGAGGTTTGCTTCTTGGCGTTGCGTTTCAAGTTGAGCCTCTAACAATTCAAGGCGAAACTGTTCAAGGTCTAATACTTCTTGCTGCGAATCAGTGTATCCTTGTTGAGATATTTGCGCTTCAAGTGCCTGCCTTGTTAGTTGGTCATAATATTTTAGCTCTTCTTGGTTTCTTTCGTCATAGACTCTTTTTAATTCTTCAACTTTTTGCTTCTGTGCTTCAAGGGCGGCCTCTATATCGACTCCACCTTTCCCGGTTATAGCGTCGTTTAAGTTTTTAGTTGATTTATTGGCTTCGTTTTGTTTTGTGATAAAATCAGTTAAGCCTTCAACAGCTGGAGCAATAAACTCAAGGAGGAACTGCCCTCCGATTTCTTTCGCATCACCTAAAGCATTTTTAAACTGTTCAAGGCTACCAGTTGCCGTCTGTCCAACGGCCCTGGCTACTCCTCCGAACTCGGTTTCAAGTTCTCCCAAAATTACAGCCTGGGCGCTGGCTACATCGTTTAATTCTACGAACTTTTTAATCTGGTTTTCTTGATCTTGCGTAAGTCTAACACCTACACGGCGCAATGCTGTAACGCCTTCTACTGGGTCTTGTAATGCCTTGCCTAATTGCTGGGCCGAACTTGTTAAGGATTGCCCTAACACTTCGGACATATTTAATACGGCTTCGGTCGCTACTGGAAAAGACTCCTGACCAATTTTTGTGAAAGTCGCTAAAATAGTTTGAGCGCTTATAATTGCCTCATCGCCGAACGTGGTTACACTCTGCAATTCTGACGCATAGTTTTTTAATTCTTGAGCGGTGAACCCTGCGGCGCCACCTGTTGATTTTATGACTTGTTCAAGTCTGGCCTCGGCCTGCTCCTGCTCTTTGTAAGTGTCAATTAAATCCTCAACACCCCTGGATATTTGGCGAAAAGCTAAAAAAGCAGCACCGGCAGCGATGGAAATAGCGCCAAAGTTTTTACTTATTCCTTTGCTGACGGATTTTACTTTATTGTCTAATCCGCCTAATCCATGGCCAGCTTTTTTTGCGGCTGTCGAGACAGTCTCTTGACCGTTTATTTTAACGCCGACCTGTTCCATTCTTCCCACCTTTGGCGCTTTCGCTTGCCAGCTTGTTATTTACCGACCGTATAAGCCTCATTATTTCGACAATAATATTCGGCTGTTCTGATAAAGTGCCTGGATAAAAAAATCCGTTAGCGGCTCCCCAGCCGTCGGTTAAATCTCGTACAGTGTAACACCAAAAAGACCATTTTGCAACAAGTTTTGAAGGATTTCTACCGTCCGGTAAATCTCCGCATCCTTCAGGGAACTTATCGCCTTTATATAACCAGCCGGCAACGTCTTTTATGTCTTGCCAGTCTTGTGCGATAAAGGGCGGTTGAATACCTCAACGATGGCTGTAATCTCATTAGCTACGGTTGGGATTTCCATTAGTTCTTCGACTTGCTGTTCTGAAAAGGGCCCGCCTTTTTCGGTGAGGTTTTGATTGTCGATACCGTATAATAAAATAAGCCTTGTGCGCTCTGCTGATTTTTTTAGCATATCGGGGCTGACTCCCCCGGATACTTCCATTAAAGTTTCGACGTCGTCGTCTTTCATTTTACTAATATCATCGACGGTTTTAATTTTGCGATACTTTTTCATGACCCCGGCAGATCCCCTGGCCATCTCTATAGCAAGCCCCTGGATCTCTGCGGCGTGCATCACTGAATATAATTTCGGCTTTACCCAAAACTCACCGTCAAGGCTTTTTAGAGTCAGTTTTTCCCCGGTTGCTTTTGCTCTTGCTTTTTCTTTCCATGGTTCCATCGTCTGGTGTCTCCTTTACCTGCTCGATAGTTTCTTGAATCCTCTTTTTAGCGAGATACAAAGCCCGGTGAAGGGCCTTGTACGTTGGATTATAAACGGAACGGGATAAAATATCCCGAACCATTTCGTCTGTTATTGGATTTTCAATCATTAGCTTATGTCCTCATTTAACACGAATGACATTTTGAACGGGCTGTTATAATTGGTTCCCTTTGGATTGATAGCTTGAAAATCCAGCTGGATGTCCAATTGTCCACCGTTGTCAATTCTGGGCGCATTGGTTAATTGACAATATGGCATTTCAATCAATGCAAACTCTTTTAAGGAGCTTCCCAGATCTTGGCCTTCGAACGCCATGTCGATTGCTAATTGATCACCACTGTAAACCTTTGCCCGTTCTGCGTGGCTGGTTGCGTCAAGCCTTAACTGTACCTGACCGGTGGCTGCGAACTCACCCTTGTTGTGATAAAGTCTTTCAACTGAACCTTGACCGTATCCATCTTCCTTGCCGTTGTTTGTAACGTCCAGGCTAAAAGAAGAAATATAAGTATACTCGGCTCCGCCTATATGAGTTGAGCCTTTATAGAAAATCATGGGGTCAACATCTTCCAAATCTTCTGAACTATCTGGAACGGTAAATGTCAATGTCACTGTCCCGGCAGCGGTGGCGTTTGCACTTAATTCCAGCTCGCCATCTTCTGCGATGGTTGTGATGCTGTCGATTGTGGTGTCTGCTGGAATCCCGGTTCCTGTTACTTGCATGCCTGCGATTAATACCCTGGTGTCAACTCCTGTTACGGTTGCGTCTGTGTTGGCAGTGGTCCCGGGAGTCTGAACGTAGGTATATTCTTTAAACCCGATAATAGCTGCGTCACCTTCCACCATGCCCTGGAGTGACCCGGAAAGGCTGTGAGAGTTTACCATACAGCCGGAGTAAACATCGTTTTTTACCCGTCCGTCATATTGGATGGATAAGGTTGGGCGTTCGGTGTCGGTCAATACAGTTTCAAACTCGTATAAATAAACACCAGAAGCAGCAGAAGAAAACCATACATAAACCCATGTGTCTTTCCCTTGCTTTGAAGTGATGTCTATAATTGAGGCTGTGTCAAGATCATCGTCGCCCATTACCTTTTCAGCACTGTAATCTGATAATCCGTTAATATAGGCTACCAGTTCCGCCAGTGTGTCATAACTTGCACCGGTTAAATCAACAACCCCGGCAGTCCCAAAGTTAGTATCTCCTGATTCTGAACCCTTGGCACCGACTTCACTTGTTAAAGTGTCCCCGGAAGCAGATGCGCTAATCTTTGCGCTAACCTCTGAACCGGTATATTTGAACTTAAGACATCCGCCTACCTGCTGGGCTGTTACTGATCCACCTAACAGGCTGTTTATCATGTCAACATAGCCAGGACAGGGTCGTGGAGTCAACGGAACAGATCCCCCGGAGTTCTTACTCATTAGATATAAACCGGTCGCCATATTTGCGCCGACGATTGCCGGGTCTACTTCTTGGGTAACCTGGGTGTCAAGATCACTGATTGATCTCATTGGTAAAACGTGAGACCGGGCAACGACTGTTCCGGCTGTAGTCTCCCGGCCTGCTATCATCTTTAAATTGTTTGTACTTGCCATTTTTCGGCCTCCTGATTTCTATTCTATTTATTTATTGACCTATGTCAATACAATTTACGACAAACCACCGTTTGCGATGCGGCTTTCATATATGTCTGCTGTTCTTCGATCTGGAAAAGCGGACTATATTCTTCTTCTGTCAAATAAACACGGTTAAATAATCCGCCTAAAGTAAAATCATCTTTTATCATTCTTTTGATCACTTCTCTGTAAATTAAAACCGTGTTTTGTACCGTTTGAATGTCGGCTTCGTAATGAGCGAGATTTATTCTAATCGTTTTCAATTCCCATCCGTCATTTAATGGAGTATCGTCATCACTGATAAAAGTTTCACCGGAAAAAGGCTCCAGTTCTACCAAAGGATATTGATCATTTAAGTGTTCGCTTCTTGTTATCAATGCCGGTGCTGGGATTGTAGTCCCGTATGCCGTGTTTACTTCCAGCAGATAGGCTGCGAAATTAGTGTTTATATAACTGTATAGATTTTCTAAACTTTGATACATTAACCCACCCCAACCGGTCGATTCATTCTTATTTTATACTGCATAACAATATAACGTTGCAATATTTTTGCCCACTTTCTTTTTCTATACTCTGTCAACTGTACTGCTTTACGTCCTGCATAATATTGAGTAACGGCATAAGGCAAACGAGTTGCAAACTCTGCCGATTTAAACTTAATGTTTCTTATGCTGTCTTGATTTTCTGTTTGAGCTTCCCCGGTTAAACTTCTTTTTAATCTACCTGTTAAAACTAAAATCGGCCGTCCAGGATAGTGAAGATTTTTCCACTCTGCATATTTTTCTGATAGCTCTTTAAACTTTTGAGGTGTTCCTTCTGCGTTAAAGTTTCTTTTATTGGCTCTATAAAAATCGTTACCGATTTCATTAAAAGGCTTTCGTAAATCTTTGCAATCTTCAGCCCAGCGGTTAAATGATCTTGCGAACCTTTCGTTTCCTATGCTGTCAATCGTTATTGCTACCATTCGTCAGTGTTCCTGTGAAATACTACGTCCGGTGCTGTGCTGCTTGCCGGCCCTCTGTCCTGGGCTTTGGTTATCAAGATAGCTGGATTTTTTACGATAGCATCCATGGCGCTATCGTATAAGTCCTGGTAATTCTGGGCCACTTCTGGAAGTGATCTTGTGGCTTTATAAACCCTGGCCACGACTCCGTAAACATTTATATTTTTAAGGAAAGCCTCCCCGGTTGTGTCTATATCTGATGTCGTCAATACTCCCCTTAGTCGTGCTAACATATCACCGTCGCCAATATCAGAAATCCATTGCGTCACCTGGGCGAGCGTGGGTTTTGTACTGGTTGTTAATGTCAAATGTGAGAGTTGAGCCTGTACATCGTCAATAGTGCAATAAGCCATTGAAGGTTTTCCTTAAAAAGCCCCGGAAATCCGGGGCGTAAATGCTTAACTATTTACGGTTTTTACAGCGAGCTGGTAAAGGCCGTAACCTGCGTTCCCCCGGTAATCTGCGCCGAAGATATATTTGCGATTTCGTTTTAGCTGAGTATCGTCGATCCACAATTCGGGATTTTTACGATTCTGATAAACGAAAGGTTTGATCGGCATTGTAGTACACAACAAGTACCAGTCGTTTGTATCGGTCAAATTAGCGTCAACGATAACCTCTTTGATCCAGCCTTTGAACGGGTTAATGGCTGCGCTATTGGACCCGGAAGCCAGAGAAGAAGATTCCACAACGGTTCTGAATTTTCTTTCCAAAGCAGGAGGACAAACAATAGTGTCACCTAACACGCCCATGATCTCACCGGTGTCAGACTTGAACTGCATCATCGTTTGACGAGCTGTGTCAAGGTCGGTTTCCAAGGTGGCTGTGGTGACTCCAGTTCCTGCTAACAGGTTGTCATTGACTGATCTGTTAGAAAAGAAAGCGGCGCCGTCATAAGCCAAGTTTGAAGTACCATCCACCAAAAGATCGTGCATGAGCTTTGATTTGTGGTGAAGTAACTGCTGAACCATGAACTGGGTTTTAGCCTGGATCATGCCCATACCGTCGTCGTCGAACTCGTCTTTGTCTACGGCGAAAGAAGTATACCAGTGTTTGTTTTTGATAGTGAAATCATATTCGGCAAGGTCGCCTACTGTTACGTCTCCGAGCCATTCTTTAACGACTGGTAAAGATCCGAACCAGCGATAATCCTCTGAGCCGTTTGCACTGGCCACTTCAGTGGCGAGCATATTAAGCCGGGTTAACAGATTCCCGGATGCCATCTCATTGTAAGCATCGGCGAACAACTTTTTAAAAAGTTTCTGATAAGAAACTACACTTGAACCTGAAATCATTTATTTTCCTCCTTAGCTTACAGCTTTCATCTGAGTATCGATTAAAAGATACCCGGTTTTAAAACCAACACATAACCCTAATGGGCCTACGTTGGAAGCGGAATCGGCCAGGGTGTCATCTGCTGTTGCATAAAACAACTGACCAACGTCGGTTTGAGCTGCGCCGGTATGAGCTAACCAGATTTTACCGGTTTCTACTTCTACGGTTTCGGCATTAGAGCCGGCAGCGACAACCTGTTCCTTTACTACTCCGAGAGGGATTTCACTCGCCACATCTGCGGCTACCTTGATATATCCATCGGTTCCGATGTTTACGATAGCACCTTTGTAAAGTGTATCTGCGGCGCCTGCGGTAATCCCTAAGATCACGGTAGGGCCGACTGTTTCATATCCAATATCTGCGGTCAAAGCCATGGCTTATACCTCCTCACTTTTTGGAGCAAACGCATCGAGAGCTTCTTCTGAACTCCAGCCCATACGTTTTGCGATTCGCTTTTCTTCGTCTGACAATATGTAACCTTCTGGGCTGTCCGAAACACCAGAGGTCGAAAAATCAACTTGCTTCGGCATGCTCTCAAGGATTCTTTTTGATACTTCAAAAGCGTCAGAAAGATTTTTAGCCCATTCGGCTTTATCCTTGGGTAAGATTCGACCGTCGTTGATTGCATCTGATAGAATAGTTTCGATCTTTGCTTCATGCTCGGCCTTCTTTGCGTCTGCCAGTTGATTTTCTGCTTTTTGTAGCCGGTCGGAAAGATCAGTATTTGCCTTTTCCAATACGGCGATTTCCTTGTCGACCCCAAGCAGGGTGGACAGTTCTTTTTTCTCGGCATCGGATAGAACCAACACCTCTTTTTTAATCTCGGTGAAATTCACTTGATTTCCTCCCTCGTTTATTTTTATGGGGTCGTCTTTCGCCCCTTTATCACTTAGATGAGCCGGATTCATGCTTTTCATGGCCGGGCTGTTAGTTAACGCAGCGCCAACAAATACTGGCCAAATATCTGCTCCGGTTTCTGGATCTTTTATTTGATAGATTGAAGCTGAAAAATAACGATATAATTTACTCGCTATCATTTTTCGGCCCTCTTCTGTAAAATCCCATTTTACATAGTATCCATCGTCACGAACTTGACCGTCTAAAAACCAGCCCATGGCCTCGGCTCTATCATGATCTTTGTCTAAAAATGGAACCGTGTTTCCCAAATACTTAATGTTGTCGTGCATGGTCTGAAGAAAATTACTCGTGAAAACAAGGGCGCCATACCAGCCGTTATAATATAACCCTATCGGCAAAACCTTCTGATAAGGATCAGCTGGATTCTCTGGGAAAACTTCGGCCAGGGTGATCTCTTGTTTTTCTGAAAACTCGAACACGTCTGGCGTTGATTCCGCCTTTATTAGTGCGTTTGTTTTGAGAACTGCTGATCGTTCTGCGTCCAACTCGTCAGCACCGGCTTCTAATAATTCTGATAGAGAGGCATTGTATAAGTTCAACCACTCTTCCCAGCGTTCCGGATCGATACCTTTTGCAAAGAATTGCACTTGTTCTAAAGTAATCATGTGTAAATATTAAATCTTTTATTTTACTTTTGCAATATATATTGACAAAAAAAGATAAAAAACCGATAATAAAGAGTATTTTAACTCCTGGCGTCCGGGGTTTTGTGGCTCTTTTCCTCCGGACGCCTTTTTTTTATGACGACCTGGCCACGTTCCTGCATAACAACCGCAATATTTTCTCTCATTTTTATTTTTTTCCCGGTTCCTGTTTCTATTACTTCTATCATCTTTCGACTATTTCCCTTCTCGACTCCGTGTTCTCTTAATAATTCCTCGTACCCCGGCAGGTCGAGATGATCTACTCCTTGAGTGTAAAGATCTGAAAGTTCTGTCCCCTTTGCCAACCCTGCGATAATTTTATAAATATATGGCTTATGATCTACTCCGATAAACTCTATTTTATCACTCCCAAAATATCTAAAAAGTTCCGCCCACCTTAGCGGCCATTTAAACTTATTCTGCTTCCAGTGTTCTGGGCTGTGGATGTCTGCTCCACCCAGGTCAAAGCCGCAGACTTTAACATCATATCCCCGATATAAAGCCTCGGCTACTAATGAAAAACCACTATCGAGATGGAACCGCTGAGGACATTTATATTTTGTCCATCCTTCTTGTCCCTTTCCTAAATTGCCCCACATTAACTTACCCTTAAAACCTGCTTTTTCTGCTTCTGCTAAAACCCAATCATGCCCGGCTAACCGGTCGGCTTTCGGAAATTCTTTATATGCGAAATTACAAACCCATATTTCATGTTTCCAGGCTTTTATATAGTCTTTAAACAATAATCGGCTTAGGCCGTTGCCAAGGATTAAAACCTTCTTATACGAACTGGATTTCATGCTCTGTTCCTGCCCCATCTTGAAAGTATAGTTTATTATCTGCCTTGGTGTAAATCTTACCAACCCCGTCAACCGCTGTTGGTGTTGTTGTTTCCGCCAGTGCTGCTGCTCCTGTGAAAGCCCTTGAACAATCGGCTAAGATATATTGAGGATGATCGTCTGCATCCAGGCCCGTTAAACTTCCATGGTCTGTAGTGCTGATTTCTACCCTGGATATGTTCTCGCTTCTCCAGTCGATATAATTATCACGCGTGTCGGTACTCCTAACTATTGCGCTTAGATCATTTGCGTAGCTGTCCTTTGCTCCAAAAATAATGGTTCCTAATGGCCTAATTTCCGGGAATAATAGATCATTAGTAATTAGGCTTTTGATCTCTATCAATGCCCCTTTCCTGGCTCTTGCGATAGTTGCGTAATCGTTCTGTCCCATGATTGATATTATCGGTTTGTCTTTTTCTGTGGTTGCGAAAATATGATATAATACAAAATCGTTGTTCGCTACCTCTGATAATTGCCAGGCTCCGCCGGTGAACTCGTTCCACGCTATTCTTGTTCCTGTGGTCCCGTCTTGTGTTCTGGCTGAAAATCCTGCTATCGTGTCCCTATACCAAAGATCACCAACTTGATAATAAACAGGAAAACCGACCGTTGAAGCCGTTGCGCTTATGGCCTGGTAAATATCCTCATCCGCTACTCCCCCGGAATCAATCCCAAATTGGGCATCGGCTGTAGTGCCTGTCCCGTCTACCGAAAAAGAATTAAGCCCTAACCCGGAGGCATACCGTAAACCTTCAAAAGCGTGTAAATAGGCGTGAGTGTTTCCATCCATCTGTATACCGTGACGCTCTTCCCCTGTGTAAATAGACTCCTCTGAAATAGCATTCCAATATAAAATACAAATAAAAGCCGTTTGTCTGATACCTGTTTCAACTTCTCCGGCTGTAGGGTTTACAAGTTCCTGTATTTCTCCGTCACTGTCAAAATAGATTATATGAATCCCTGACGTATCGGCTATTTCTAAATTGACGGCGCTTTCTTTTCTGAACTCTTGGCCTTTTATCCAAAAATTAAAATAGTCCTGGCCGGATTTTGGCTCTATTGTAAATGTCATCGAGCTATCATTAAAAGAAATATCGCCAATCAAGTCATGATAAGCCAGATTGAACCCGGTCGGCTCGCTCATTGCCTGAAACTTTTTAATACAAGGGCTTTTACCTGTGCCGACTAAAGCAAGGTTTTTTTTCTCTTCTCTGATCATACATTCACCCGAACCTTGCCGGCCACACCTACGCTATATAGATAAACATCTATCCCGTAATCTGATTTAATTACAAGGTCAAGGTCGGTGTTCCAAAGAATGCCCTCGGCTGTACCTATTGGGGCCGTGTTCCCTGTCATCCTGTAAGTGTGATAAACTTGATTGTCGGTTAACCGGTTTTGAATAATCCCAGCTGTCACGTTGGTAGCTACTTTAACCCACGTGTTAGCCGTTAATGTTACCAGTGAAGGATCAGCCATTTATACACCCTCGGCTTTTAATACGGCAATATTAGCGCACCTGCATTGATCACGGCCCAAACAGTCTGGATCTGGGGCTTGTAATTCTACCCTGTTAGCTGGTGTCACCTTTTTCCCGTCCTTAGGCTGGCATACTGAACAGGTGTTCGCATCCAGTAAGGCGCTGTGATAAATGTATTCGATTTGATCTTCGTACTTCTCGAATACTGTATCCCTACCATTTCCCCAGCCGTTGTTTACTGCCTTGGCTGTCATCATCGACCAGGTGGCTTGCCCGAGGCTGTCTTTCGTTTTCTGTAGGGTCGCCTGCTCTATTTTCCCCGGTGTCGTCTCTGTTCTTTTTGTTGTCAAATAAGCTTGCGCAGCCGTTGATTTTATCTTGTCCCCTGCTCCCTCTACTGCGAGAGTGAGTTCCTCCTCTATCTGATCCATGTAATCCTTTTCGGTCTGAAGAGGTTTGTCGGATAATTTCAAGCCCTGCCGAACAAGTTCCATTTGAGCTTCTTCTTTTCCGTAATTAAATTGCATTTTCCAGGCGTTCAATAATGCCTGATATTGATCGGCTTTATACGGGACATTGACGTTCTGTATTTTTTTGCCGGCTACAAGCTGCGTTACTATTCCCTCAATCTGCTGGTCCCGAAAAGATAACATTTCTCGCTTTACTCTTTCCTGAGCACTATCGAGAGAAGTCGCAGAGCTTTTAAAATCCCAGATAACAAGCGCTTTTTCCGTATCTGATAAATTAGTATCGGCTTCCTTGGTCTCGGGCTCCTCTTGTTCTTGCTCTGGCTCTGGTGCGTCCATTACTGCCGGCTCTAATGCCTCTTCTCTCTCTGGCATGTTTAAATAAGCCCTGACGAGATTTTCCATTTCTCTATCTTTGGTTAATACGCCGGCAGTGGTTAAGGCTGAGATGGTTTCTACCGGGAGCCCGGACATCTTATCCGCTACTAAGTACGGCATCGGAAAATCACCGTCCCAATTATAACGAATTAACTCAGGAATTAACCATCGGTTTATAATCTCACATATATAATTAGCCAAATCCTGCTCTGCCATGAGAAAAAAATCCATGAAGGATTGACCTAAAGCTCTGGAACCTGTTTCGCTGGTACCCAGACTCAAAAAATTAGCCAGTACCGAGGCCACAATCTGTTCGTTTAGCCATTTGATTGATGTTAAAACATCGGTTCCCCCGGAGGTTTTCCCGAATACGTCCTCGATTTTATAGCCGTCTGGCAGTGCCAAATATCCTTGCTCTGCTGAGTATATCGCTTCTAATGCCGACTCGAAATCCTGGAACTCCTGGGCATCTTGGCGAACTCCCTCCGGAGCTGTCCCGATTGGCATCCCTACGCCGTAACGCTCGTGTTTGATTGCATCTATTTTGATTAACTCGTTTTTTATTTTCCAAGCCCCATAAACTGGCCTTAATATACTGAACCCTGCGAAGTTATCACCCTCTTTTTCGTTAGTGAAGATTAAAAGCTTTTCAACGGAGATTTTAAAGAATTGCCCGTCGGTATCTTGTTGTTCAACTGCATATAGACGGCGCTTTTTTTTGTCGACGTGCCATTTATAAATAGACTGTGGAAGCCGTGGGTCTAACTTATGTAAAATAATTTTGTTATCTTTTTTACTCCAGACTTTCTCGAATATAGAAAAACCGAATGGAAGCATCAGAAGTGCTGTTCGAACGAACTCACTCCAGGAAATAGACATCCAGTCGAAAAGGCATGCGCTTATAAAATCCGCTTGCTCTTGGGCCTGTGGCGTGTCATCTCCTGGGAGGACTTTATAATTCGCCTGGACTACTGGAAGAGTAACGGCCCGAAGCATACTCCTGATCTGTGGATCTGAACGCCTCATTTTATCATAGACTGCCAATCCTGATTGACCGTCTAACGTCGACAAATATTCCCCGGTGATCATCTCGTCATAGTAACCTAAGTTACCAGTTACTCCCTTTGTAGTCGCCATGCGCTTACCATCCTTCTTTTAGCTTATTTACTCGGCTTTTTTTTGCCGGCTTGTTATATTCAAACTTAGCAGGTTTTTTCCCGATTAGCAAGATGTATCCGGCAGAAAGATTGTCGACTCCGTCGTCATGGCTGTCCCCGGTTCCTGTGAACTTCAAAACTTCGTCCATCCAGTCGTCGATCCATTCACCCCGGACTAAATGAACATGATCTGGCGCTTCGAATATCGGTTCTAAAGGAGCGGCCCGGACTGCTTTGTCACCTTTTATCGGGATGCTTCTAAAATTATATTCTGGCATAGCATTTTTAATATATTCGTATGCGTCTTTTGACTCGATGCTATTCTCTATAGCTTGCCAAATCCATGGGCCTGCCATTTTTGCTTCGAGTTTAATTCTTGCATCTCTCTTTACGGCTCCCTCTCTCATGCGAACCCGTTTTTTGATCCACAGGTGAGGGATCGGATCTCCTGGCTTTTCCTGGAAACCGAGAAGGGTCCCGGAAGTATAGTCCGGATCGTCGCTTGATCTTTGCTTTGCTGTATGAGCTAAGTCCCATACATAAGCCCATTGTATATCGTGAAGCCCTGGGATCTGCTGGTCGTCTGGCTCGTGAATCTTTATCCCGTCTAATGATAGGATGCCGCCTGTTCTTAGCTGAGGGTCACAATCCATGAGGGCGGCAGCTGAGTACCGGCCCAGGGTTGCGTATTGGCTTTTATACCACTCAGGAGAATATCGCTCTAAGAATAAATATCCGCCTTTGTAGTCGCTGGATCTGGCAGGGAAGGCGATAGTTTTGAACTGAGGGAAATCAGGGTTTTTCTCCATTTCTTTTTTGATACGTCCTGTTATATCGTCCCAGTGCCAGATCGTAGCCAGGACTATTACTATACAAGTAGGCGCCCGGCGTGTCATAAAGTCGTTTGTAAACGCCTCCCAGGCTTTGTTCCTCTGCACCTGGCTTTCCGCCTCGGCTCTTCCTGCGAAATAGTCGTCGAGAATACCTAAAGAAAAACCGTTACCTGTTAATCCTGATTGGAGCCCCGAAGCATATAATTTACCTCCGGTTATATTCCCGAACAAGTCTACCGTGTGCCAGTCGTCTTTTTTAGCTGTCTCTTTTGATATTTTTATTGTCGGGTATAATTTGTTAAACTTATCTGATTTAAATATATTCCTACCGTATGCTGAGAAACCAGCAGCGAGAGACGATGCGTAGGTCACCTGCATAACCTCCGAGCTTTGAAACTCTCCTAAAAAGTGAGGGCCCAAATACCGGGATACAATATCTGACTTTCCAGCTCTCTGATGCACGTTAATTAATAAGTATGTCGATTTTCCTTCCCGGTAGCACTCGAATGCTTCGTCGATCTCTCGGCAGATCTCCCGGGTGTGGTGACCTACGATGAAAGGCTCCTCTGGCCCTTTCATCCAGGTGTATTTCATAAACTTAAGATGAGATTTCCTGGCCTGGTGCTGTTCCTCTTCCTGTAGTAGCTCTAAAAGTAGGTCTTGGTCAGTCAAGTCCGTCCGTCCCTGGATCGATGTCGTTTTCGATTGCCCATGTTTTCCATCGTCTCCTTATGACGTCGCAATATTTTGGGTCAAACTCCATCATTCGGCATTTTCTTTTTGTTTTTTCGCATGATATGAGTGTTCCGCCAGCACCACCGAAAAGGTCAAGAACAACATCGCCTTTCTGCGTTGAGTTTTTTATAGCTCTAACAGACAGATGTGTTGGTTTTTGGGTTGGATGAGCATACTCTTTTACTTTATCACGGCTTATTTCCCATACTGTTGAATTATTACTTATTTTCAAAAGAGCATTTATCAATTGTTTTTTACTTAACTCTTGATATTCTTTTCTTTTTTTTCCTATTACTGTTTTCTGATCTCTTGAACCAAACCATCTTGTTTTCCCTTTTTCTTTACAGCAATACAAGCAAGGCTCATGAGCCCAATGATAGTCTGAATGGCCCAAAAGCATCCCTTTACTCCAAATGATTTGTTCTTTTACTTTTATTCCTGCTTTTTTAAGAGCTTGCTCAAACTCAATATGCGTACTGGACGAATAAAAAACATAGTAGGAAGCATGATCTTTTGTTTGATGCTCCATATTACTAAATGCCATAAATAGAAATTGATTTAATTTGTCCCCCCTCAAATTATCGTTTTTTATCATTTCCCATTCTTTTCCGTTTTTGTTTTTTTTAGCTGTATAGCTTACACCGTAAGGCGGATCAGTGAAAACCATGTCAGCTTTTTCTCCATCCATAAGTTTTTCGACATCTTCTTGCTTTGTACTGTCTCCGCACATCAGCCTGTGAACACCAAGTTGATATATTTCCCCTGGTTTACTGATTGGCTCTTCTTGCACTTCTGGTGCATCATCATCTCCTGTTGTATCCTCTGAAGATATTTTAAATTTTAACAAATCTTTACCCGGCAGCATGAGTTCTTCAAAATCGACATGGACTCCGTCTAAAAACTCAAAAATAGAATCTTTTGTCATTTTACCGTATCCGCTGTTTAGCCTCAATAATTTATTTTTAGCCTCTGCCTCATCCTGGGCATCTATGTAAACCACCGGGAAAAGAGGAAGGGCATCGCCGTTCGACTGCATGAGTTTTAATGCCGTAAGCCGACCATGGCCGTCTAAAATATAATTATGCGGCCCATCCTGCCAGACGAAAAACGGGAAGCTGAACCCGTATTTTTTTATCGACTTTGTGATTAGAGAAATCTCTTTTTTTCCCCTCTTTTTTAATGATCCCTGGAAATCTTCCAAGGCCTCTAACGGTAAAAAATCCGTACCTGTACATTTGATTTCAATCATTCTGTCACATCCTTAATCGTATTTACTGAGAGCTTCTTATATAGCTCCTCGATTTTCGCTTGCCTTTCTTCTGGTGTCATTTGGCTGACCATCATCATGATATTTTGATCCGGTGCGCCGAAAGCTCTGTCTATGATCCGGTCGGTGTTAATCATAGATCCTTTTTTGAAGTCTTCTAAAAAAGCCCTGACCATCAGGCGGATGATCATCGGCTTTGTTTTGTCTACCAAAAGATCTTTGAGCTGTTCTTCGCTGTAAGTGAAAAGCACATTTTTAGCCAGCAGGGCAAGATCATTGGCGGTTACGTTATTGTCCTTGAGATACTTTTTTAGCTTTGAAGGTTTCCTACCTTTCCTCTCTGGAGGTGGCTGATTAGTACTTGAGAACTTTTTTCCGTATTGGCTTATATTCGGATTTCCTATCATGAATATATACTAATCGTAATTCAGTCGTAAATCAACCCTTTTTCACTCGTAAAATGCAATTTGTAGCATGCTACATGGTGCTACATGGATGCTACAAAAAAATGTAGCATTTTTTTTGCGGAATACATCAATATTTAAAAATAAACTGATGAATTCCTCAACATATATAAAAAAACCTGCGGATAACCTAACATTTAAGATTGATTTAATATTAGTGCTACATATTTTCACACACACGACCTATATAAAGAGAGAGAGGGAGGTAAAAAATTAGAGGTTGTGTGTAAATTATGTAGCATAATAATAATAATAATAATAATAATAATATATATATATATATATTATATATATATTATATATATACTAAAAAAA
>Ga0272440_1002081_pt1 | contig 15843 bp, 13 predicted proteins | sample SSMMMBAug17_FD_192440 | JGI IMG/M metagenome (GOLD analysis project Ga0272440, IMG submission 192440) | Marine sediment archaeal communities from Little Sippewissett salt marsh, Falmouth, MA, United States - SSM-MMB-Aug17 | ecosystem: Environmental > Aquatic > Marine > Wetlands > Sediment ... | reverse complement strand
TTTGTATGCTGAAAACAAGGCAGTCAATTTAGTCCAACCGCTTGGAAGCAATGAACCTTATGAACCAGAGTTTATCATAGTTTCGTCGGGTCAGGAATCCAAACTGCATCCTTCAATTATGAAGAAAAGTGGAATTATCGAATACTACCAAAAAATTAAATTATTTTGTTACAGTAATTAACGTCAATAACCATAGAGATATAATGCTTTGGTGTAAATTAAAAATAATTATTTAAAATTAAAATATATTTTATTATATTTTAAAAGTATTAGAAATATAAAATATATTCCGTTTAAATTTTACATTATTACAATAAATTATATCCTAAATAAAGTGAATAAATAATCAACTGATAAATTAAGCAAAAAAATAGTAAAAGAAATAGAATATTGATTGATTAATCAAAATAGCACAAGGCTGGAACAAACAAGGGCATATTCTATGCCAAAACAACAGATGTAACAGCAAAAAAAAATTTTTCATCTATTTATCTATGGGATGAAATGAAAGGGATTTTTGTTTGCAATAATTCTCAAAAAAAAATGGGGAACTTATTTTCAGAGAATTCCTTAGTCCAGTATAACCAGAAAGCGTTTTTGATTAATAACAGGCAAGGTGTAAGAGTCTATAGTTACGTGAAAATTTGAATCATCAAACATTTTTAGATCATCAAAAACATTTTGTCCTTTCATGGCAATGATTCGACCAGATTTTTTTAAGAATTTTTTTGAAGGAATGGCAAAGTTGGATAGCGTTGAAAAGGCTCTGGAAATAATAATATCATAGGGAATGTTAGAATAAAATGTTTCAAGGCGATCATGACGCATATGAATATTTTTCGTGCCAATTAAATGCGTCACGTATTTTAAAAAAGAAATGCGTTTTCTTGATGAATCCAATAATGTAATTTTTGTTTCAGGAAGTATAATGCCCATCGGGATACCTGGAAATCCGCCACCAGACCCAACATCTAGTATGGATTCATATTCAAATTTGTTGATAAATGGCAAAACAGCTACTGAGTCAAAAAAATGTTTGATCGTAATATCCAGACTTGAAGTAATTCGTGTCAGATTTATTTTTTTGTTCCATTGAACAAGCGTTTCTGCATACAATTCAAATTGTTCAAGCTGTGCGTTTGTTAATTGGATATTTATTTCTTGTGTCAAATCCTTAAAAAGATTTTTATCCATTTTTTTCGCGTCTTTTTCTTTTTTTTCTCTGATATGTATCAACTGCCCGATTATGCGCTTTTAGATTGGTTGAAAAGTGATGCGTACCATCTTGTTTAGAAACAAAATAAAGATAATTTGTTGATTCTGGAAATAATGCCGCCCGAATGGCATCTTTGCCAGGATTGGCAATGGGACCACGAGGCAAGCCTTTTATTCGGTAAGTATTATAAGGCGTTTTTTCTTTCAAATGTTTGCGCGTTAAATTACCATCAAAATTGGAAATTCCATAAATAACAGTGGGGTCACTTTCAAGGCGCATATTTCGTTTTAAGCGATTATGAAAAACCGATGCAATTTTCGGACGTTCTTGAGCCTGCCCGGTCTCTTTTTCCACAATTGATGCAAAGGTAACTGTATCGTGAATGGAAAAGCCAATTTCTTCAGCTCGCTCACGAAGACTTTGATCAAAAACCTGCCAGAATTTTTTCAGCATTGTTTTTACAATACGTTCAGGACTGGAATTTTTTTCAAAAAAATAGGTGTCAGGGAATAAATAACCTTCAAAACTGTCAGCCTCAATTCCTAAATAACGTACATTTCCAGGATGTTCCACATAATTCAGGAAGTTCTCTTTGGAAATAATGCCTGCTTTTTCCAATGTTTCTGCCATTAATGCAAGCGTGTAGCCTTCAGGAAAAATCACCCGGGTCAATTCAACATGACCTGAAATAAGCTGTTTCAATATGTAATGCGGCGTCATGCATGGTGATAATTTATAAGTTCCAGATTGAATCCGCGTATCTGCATGTAACAATTGAGACAGATAGGAAAAATATCTCAAATTTTTGATCAGGTGTCGATCTTTTAATTCTTTTGCAATTTGATTAAACGATGCACCTTTTTCAATAACGACTGTGCCGGGTTTGTGCAAATCAAATGGTGAATTTGCATATAAAAAAAATTCACCGGTCAAGATGACTGCAATGAGAATGGCAGTCAACATTGATACGACACCTAACCAACCAAAAACTTGAAATAAAAATAGTATCTGATACTTGTGATCAACCTTTTTCATGACTATAGTAAGTAACAGACCCAGAAAAATTAATCAATAATTAATAGGAAAATTACAATGGCCAACCAAAAAAAGCAAAAATATCAAGGGTTTGAACAAGGCCCGATTCGGCCTCCAAGTGAGGCCTCAAGTTTGTTAATTCGGCTGACGCGCAATTGTCCCTGGAACCGATGTACCTTTTGTCCAGTTTATAAAGGCACCTCCTTTTCCTTGAGACCTGTTGACCATATTATTAAGGATATCGATCTGGTCAAATTCCAGATAGATCGTATTCAGGAATACAATCCAAATGGAAATATGACCCAAGAAAGTGCTTCGACCTTATGGAATCAAACTGCACCGCACCAGCAAACTGAATTCCACGCGGCCATAAACTGGTTTGCCAACCAGATGAAATCGGTATTTCTTCAGGATGCTAATAGTCTTATTATCAAGCCAGAAAACCTGATCAAGATTCTGACACATTTAAGAAGCCTATTTCCCAATGTTCAGAGAATCACTTCCTATGCGCGTTCCCATACAATTTCTCGAATCAGTCAGAATGATTTGAATACCATCGCGATGTCTGGTTTAAATCGAATTCATATTGGTTTAGAGTCTGGCTCGGATGCGGTTTTGACGCTTGTCAAAAAAGGCGTTGATAAAAAAACACATATTAAAACCGGCCAGAAAGTGAAAGAAGCATCCATGGAACTCTCGGAATACATCATGCCAGGTCTTGGAGGTCAGGCTTTGTCTGAGATGCATGCACTGGAAACTGCTGATGCCATTAATCAGATCAATCCTGATTATATTCGTTTTCGATCATTGGCAATTCCATCTTCAATTCCACTCAAAAAAATGGTGGATCAGGGTGAATTTGTTCAATGTTCTGATATTCAAATCGCACGAGAAATCCATTTAATGATTTCCAATTTTAAGAATATTCAAAGTGTTGTGACAAGTGATCATGTATTAAATCTGTTTGAAGATGTCCAGGGTAGACTGCCACAGGATCAAAATAAAATGTTATCAATTATCGAACATTTTTTGAACCTGTCACCAAAGGAGCAGATGATATATCAAATTGGACGAAGATTAGGAATCATGCAATTTTTGTCACAATTAAACAATTCTTCCATTCGAAATCAAGTTGAATCCATTTGCGATCAAATGAACATTACGCCAGATAATGTAGATGCCAGCATTCAGGAATTAATAACGCGATTTATCTGAGAGATATAAAAAACTTGATTTGTAAACAAATTTAAGATATTATTTTTTAAGTATAAATATTAAAAATTTAATAAACTCCATTACGAGCAATGCGGATAAAAGGAGCGAACAGACAATGAGTGTGGATCATCAAACGAAAATATTGCTGGTTGAAGATTATACGTCTATGCGAAAACTAGAATGCAAGGCATTATCTTCTTTATCATTTGAAAATGTGATCGAAGCCAAAAATGGTGATGAAGCGTTGGCTTTGTTAAAACAAGAAAAGGACATTGGGTTGATTATCTGTGATCAGGATTTACCTGAAAAAAATGGATATGATGTGCTCCAAAATGTTCGCAATCAACCAGAATATAACGATCTTCCCTTCCTGATGTTAGCCAATCGCGGTGAAAAACGAAATATTGAAAAAGCCTATAATGCAGGTGCCAACAGTTTTATCGCAAAACCATTCAGCCCCAAAGAATTGAAATACAAAATTGAAGAAGCTCTCGGTGCGCAGCCCAAGGCATCTATGAAAGTTGAGCGGAAAAAAATAGATCGACAATCATCATCCGGAAAAACACTGATGCGTGTCGCTCATTTGCCTATTACCGATCATATCATCCTGGGCGTTGTGCAGCATTTTATGCAGAAAGGTAAATATATTGCAGAGCATTTTGAACTTGAAGTGATTCGCATGCCAACATGGAATGCGTTGAGTTATGCGCTGGAAAGCGGCGAAGTTGATGCAGCGTTTATTCTTGCTCCGATTGCTATGGATTTATTCAGCGTAGGCACCCCGATTAAATTGGTATTATTTGCGCATAAAAATGGCAGCATATTTGTAAAAAATAGAAAAGGGGAAAAGTTTAAAGAACCCTTTCAAGATTTTTTCAAGGAAAAAGCCTTTTTGATTCCGCACACAATGTCTATTCATCATATGATTGCTCATATGTTTTTTTCAAATATTGGACTTCAACCCGGCGCAAAAGGACGTACAAATCCTGATGTGCATTTTGAGGTTTCACCACTTCCCAAAATGCATGATTTCATTGCAGAGTCAGATGAATCCTGCGGATTTTTTGTAGCAGAACCCTTGGGAACCAAAGCAATCGCATCCAGTCTGGCGGACTTAATCCTATTATCCAGTGAGATATGGGAAAATCACCCCTGTTGCGTGGTCACCATGCAAGATGAATTTATTCAACAATTTCCAGATGCTGTGTTTGAATTTACAAAATTCATGGTTACAGCCGGCCAGTTTGTTGGGGAAAGACCTGGAATTGCTGCAGAAATTGGCGTGGATTTTCTTGATCCAAATCGAGAACAAGGCTTAAAAGTACCTTTATTAAAAAATGTACTTTCAGAACCATTGGGTATCAAAACGACTGATTTATATCCATCCATTCATGATCTTGAAAGAATTCAAAAATATATGCACGAAAAAATGGATGTCGGTCAGATCATTGATTTGAAACAATTTGTAGATCTTACTTTTGCTGACAAAGTTTGTGCGGCCACACCGGATGCCTTTGCATCAGTTTTGCATAATAGACCGGAAGTATCTTTGGAAATTTTAAACCGGCAGGCAAATCAGGATCAAAGCATGGCATCGAAAACAGTTCTAAATCTTGTAGGCAAATACCTGACACTGTCCATGCAAAATCAACAATTTGGAATTGAAATATCTAAAGTTCGTGAAATTATTGGTATTATGCCAACGCGCCCTGTTCCCAAAACACCGGATTACGTAATGGGTGTTATCAATCTTAGAGGTGTTGTCATACCAGTTGTAGAACTTCGCATGAAACTCGGAATGCCCAAAGGTGATTATAACGAACGTAGCTGCATTATTATATTGGATGTCAATGTGGGATCATCTGGTATTAAAAAGATTGGCGTAATGGTGGATACTGTTGCAGAAGTACAGGATGTTCGCGCTGAAGACATTGAAGAGCCCCCCAGTGCAGGATTGGGAATTGATACAAAAAATATTTTGGGCATGGCAAAATTAAACAATGAAGTGAAAATGTTGTTGGATATTGATCAGATTTTGGGGGAATAATAGCTGAATCGTCAGCAATTAATGGAGGCCATGATCTTTATGTTTAATACGAATAACTATAGAACGCTTTTCATCTTTCTTACTCTCATAATCCTCTTAAATGGTTGTGGTGATGATGAATATACCTTATATTTAACAATTGAAGGTAAGGGAGTTATATCTCTAAACAATACTGGTTATGAAGTCAGCAAGACACTTGTCTATGAAGCAAATGAAATTGTTACTGTAATGTATATAAATGATTATGATGATTGGGAATTCGTCGAATACACTGGCGATTTAACCGGTTCATCCAGTTCCACAAATCTGACAATGGACTCTGATAAGCGCGTAACAGCAACTTTTTCATTGGAAAATTCTGTTCAAGTGAATGGATCTGTTTCTGACTCGGATGATAATCCCCTTGAAGGGGTTGTTATTTATTCAGAAGCTGGGGCCAATCAGGTTTCTGGAGTGACAGACTCAAATGGCGAATATTCAATAAGCAATGTTCCTGTAACTTCAGACGACAAAAGAGTCGATCTGTTGTTTGAAAAAAATGGATTTGCAAGTCAAGTCAATTATTTTTATAAAGATAAACCGATAATGTCTTTTCAGGATGTGACATTACACCGCGTATACAATTTAGAAGTCAATAACGTTTTCTATAATAAAGGGAGTGTTTCACCTGTTCACAAAACATATACTTTAACAGAAAACGAAGTCAAAACTCTGTCAGCAACAACATATTCCAATGCTTTAGAATTTGATAAATGGTTCGGCGATGTACCATCAACTGAAAATGTTTATTCGAACAGTATATCAGTCACAATGGATAAAAATCGGACTATTTTCGCCTCTTTTAATGAGCTTACGACTTACACAATACAGCTTCACTCTAATTATGATGATTATGGCACTGTTACACAAGATCCAGAGGGAGTCACCCAGGTTGCAGGCTCAAAGATTGAGTTATCCAACACGCCAGAAGAGGGCTATATGTTTTCCTACTGGATGGATCATCATGGACAAATATATGATACCAACGCATTGACGATTACCCTAAATGAAGATAACGAATATACGTGTGTTTTTAACAAACAATCCTATCAATTGACCATTGAAAAAACAGGGGAAGGATCTTATAGGATTAATCCATCTTCTGATACTTTGCGCTATTTGAAAGATACACAGGTCACACTTATCGCAATCCCAGCCTCAGGATGGCTTTTTCGTAAATGGCAGCAAGGCAGTTCGGTTAATGCAAATCAGCAGGTTAATATTGTCATGGATTCTGATAAGTCAATTTCGCTTACTTTTGAATGGCCCTATGCAGAATTCATGGGGCAGGTAATTGAACTCAATAATGGAGGACTTGCTAATGTAAAGGTAATGGCTGGACCACAATCAACAACAACTAATAATGATGGGTATTTTTATCTAAAAGCTGATATACCAAAAAACGCGGATACAATGATTCTGTTATTGCAAAAATCAGGCTATTGCCTTCAAAGTACAAACTATTCGGTGTACGACCAAATCATGGTGAATGTTTCCCCGACACTATCACAATCATGCAATGTGCTTGAATCAATTATTCAAGCCTTAAAAATACTAAGCGGACAGAATGGAGCGCCCATAGCCTTTGATATTGAGGCGAATAGTCAGAATGATTTATCAGAGATTATTTTTATGATGAAGCATCTGGCGGAATGATAGTTAACCTAAAAGAAAATGAAAAAAATCAAATCGTCAAATAGTTGGTAATAAAAACCTTATCAATAGTGCCATTAATTAGAATATAGTTGATATCTTTCGCAATTAGTTTTTTTATCTCATCTCCGGATATACTTTTTCCGCCGCTGGCATGAGACTCAAATATGCGTTTTAGAATGGCATAAATTGCACCCCGAACAAATGTTTTTCGATCTTGTATTTCTTTAAAAACTTTTTCATTCGAAGTCTTAACAGAAACGCTGATATCCACATAAGTTTTTGATTCAACCTCAGGTAATAAAACAATAAACGAATTAAAACTTAATGTCAGTTCAGGATACATGAGTGTCAGTGGAATCACAGCACGATGCACAATGGGTTTTCTTCTACTGGAAAGCGGTACTTGCGCCACTTCCTTTTTATCTTTGTCAGTTTTGGTGAGTGATGCGGCTGTGTCAGATTTTTTTTCTGTGTCAGTAAGCTGATCAGAGGCATCTGCTAATTCATCAGTTGCAGTTAAGCCATCAATGTTACCCGCAATGAGATACCGATACTCCACCGGTGAACTTCTTAAATTGGGTGTCAATGGTTCCAAAGGATTAATGACTGTTTTTCGAACAATTTTTTGCGTTTCAGTGAATGCACTTTCAATGTTTACAGTGTTCAATGTCAATTCAGTGATATTGGCCTGAACACTCCTGGCACTCATGGTTAAAACCGATACATTTGACATATTTGTCATTAATGAGGGTTGTGCATTATTCGCACCATAACTGGTCAAGGAGTATTGCATGTCAGTTGCGTTTAGGGCCTGTTGGGCTGAGGCAGTCAAGGCCTGTTGATTAACACTGAAAGTTATACTGGAAGGAAGCGTAGATCCCAGCGATATGGAATTGGATTGTGTTGGGATCGTTGTTGATGTTGTCGTTGTCGCTATGGGGGCATGCCAATTATCAGCAACCATCTCGGATGACGTGTTGTAAAATATGTAATAAACACCTGCTAATCCACCGGAAATGATAATCACAAATAAAAATAACAATATAATTATTTTTTTCAATGATACCTGATCTTGTGAATCATTTGTATTATTTTCAACAACTTCTACTGATGAATCAAAATCAGTATTCATAGGTTCGGAATCATTTGATTTTTTTTTATCTGCCATTTGTAACTCCATTACAAATTATTCGAAATACGATTTTAATTTAACTCTTAGCTTGATCACACATTGTGTGTGAATTTGAGAAATCCTTGATTCAGTCAATCCGAGAACATCACCAATTTCTTTTAATGTCAATCCTTCGTGATAGTACAGGGCAATCACTTTTTGTTCTTTTTCAGAGAGTTTTCTTACACCCTCAGCAACAACATGCTTTGTTTCAGCAATTAGGGTTTCATCTTGCGGGGTCACATGCGAAGGAATAAAATTGACATATGATTCTTTAGAATCTGTAAAACTCTGATCTCTGATTGTTTCATCAAGGCTGAGTAAATCAACACTTCGTGCTTGATTCAGAAGCGTATAATAGTCTTCCATATTAATTTCAAGTTCTTGCGCGATTTCAACATCTTCAGCAGGTCGGCCCAGTTGACGTTCCACTTTTTGGATACATCGTTCCATTTCTTGAATTTTTTTTCTAACAGATCTTGGTATCCAATCCAGATTTCTGAGACCATCCAGGATAGAACCCCTGATTCTAACTTCTGCATAGGTTTTAAATTTGACATTCTTAGCAGGGTCAAATTTGCTGATTGCATCAAGTAGGCCCATTGTACCGCAACTGATCAAGTCATCCAAAGAGACATTTGGCGGAACACGCATGGATATTCGGCCTGCAATATATTTTACCAAAGGTGCATATTTGCGCGCCATTTCCTCACGTTCTTCGTCTGAAAAGGCAGGTTCTTTTTTTTCCTTTTCATATTTTTTGTTTGATACATTATTCATAATTGAAGATTCGACATAAACTTTTTCCAAAAAAAACTCAAAGTATTTATCTTTGAATTTTCATGGTTTTCATCCAGCATTTTTCTGGCCAACTGAATGAATTGTTTTGCAGACGTACTTTTGGGATAACTAAGTACAACCGGTTTTTGTTTTCTCACTGATCTTTGAATATTCTCATCTTTTGAAATAAATCCCAAATAGATAAGTTTTATATCCCGCAAATAACGCGACAAATTACTGTGAATATTATTAAACACGGCTTCAGCTTCACGCTGACTTCGGACCATGTTTACCAATAACTGAAAATCTTTTGTGCCATGCTCTTGATACATTACTTTAATCAAGGCATAGGCATCGGTAATGGATGTTGGTTCAGGCGTGGAAATAACAATTCTTTCCTCGGCTGCCATATTTAAATAAGTTATATTGGTACTTATTCCAGCGCCTGTGTCAATCAAAAAAATATCAATATCCTGATCAATGGCGTCAAATTCGTTTAATAATAACAGTCGTTCGCCTTCAGATAAATTGGATAATTTTTGAAGACCCGAGCCTCCTGGAATGATTTTTACGTTCTCAGGGCCGGTTTCAATAATTTCAGACAACGATTTTTGCCCTGATATAACATGCTGAATATGACTTTTAGAACGAATTCCCATTAATACATCAATATTGGCCAGCCCTAAATCCCCATCAAAGATGATCACTTTTTTGTTGAGTTGACTGAAAGCAATTGCAAGATTGCCTACAACATTGGTTTTGCCAACCCCCCCTTTACCGCTGGTAACAGCAATAACCCTGGGGCCCGAATCATTGGTTCTGGCACTTTCAGAATGTCTAAGTTCCCAAATATCCTGGGAATATTTATGAATCAAATTTCTCAAACCACTTGCCTGGTCCACTTCACTCTCCTGACTTGACTGTAATATAATCCAATATTACTAAAATAAAAGTCGAAGTACATCCATTTTTGAAGGTGTCATAATGTCTTCCGGTACACGTTGACCGGTTGTGATAAACGATATGGGCATTTTTTGTGAAATTAACTGGTTGATTATCACACCACGTTGTTGCGTTTCATCAGCTTTTGTAAAAATGTAGGTACTGTATTCTAATTTTTTAAAGTTTTTTGCCACGCGTGACATTTCTGTTTCATGAGTGCCTGCACTGATAAGCAAGTGTTTTGTAATTGGCCGATTGGCAATCAATTTTTGTAAATCCTGAATTCGATCATAATCATAATGGCTTTGACCGGCAGTGTCGATCAAAATAACATCCTTATCCTTCATGCGATTTAGCGCAAACGCTAATTCTTTTTGATTGAATGCAGGTAAACAGGGTATTCCCAAAATACTGGCATACGTTTTAAGCTGATCTAAGGCGGCAATACGATAATTATCAATAGAAATAAACCCAACCTTCTTTTTTTTAAGTAAAAATTCATTTGCCGCAATTTTTGCCACTGTGGTTGTTTTTCCCACCCCGGTGGATCCAATGAAGGCCGCAATAACCTGTTTATCTGTTTCAAAAGGATTGCAAACTTCAATTTCTTTTAAAATTTCTTTTAAGACCTTTTTCCGAATTTCTTTCGCGTCAGTGTTTTCCTTATCCTGAAAAATTTCTGAGTTTTCCAAAAATTTTCGAACATGATGTTCATTGATACCACATCGAAGCAGCCTGCCATAAAGACTGATTGCTGTCGGAACCGACCGAAATGCATCCTGTAACAGACCTGATCGATCCAAAATAAACATCATTTCTTTAATACTCATCAATTCGGATTTCAACGTTTGCATGGCATTATCAGAAACATCTTGTTCAATATCAGTCTCTTCAGATTCTTTCTTTGCCCCAGGCATCGCAGAAATTTCAAAAAATTCAACATAGCGGTTATCTTCAGTCAATCGGTGCTTTTTTTCAGTAGATATGATCAGGGCTTCTGGTCCCATTTCTTTACCAACCAACCGCATGGTATCTGTAATGGTATCTCCCTGAAATTTTTTAACCTTCATACCTTAACCGAACCTTTCCCAGAGACTTGAAGCGCATATTGTTCATCAATTCAGCCTGTGAAAAAACCATCAGTGATGGTGCAAACTGTTCAACCATTTTTCTAAAATGTCTTCGTAAAGTTGGAGAACAAAGGACAATGGGTTGAAATCCCATGGCCATCACATTTTCAGTCTCTTTTCCTATTGACTCCATAATCGCATTGGCAACTGATGGATCGACACTCAGATAAGAACCATGCTCAGTATGCTGAATACTGTTCAAAAGCACCTCTTCAACATCTTGAGCCATCGTAATAACCGGCAATGTGCCATCATCAGATAAGTGCGGCGTGACAATAGAACGAGCCAATTTTTGGCGTACATATTCAGTGAGTAATTCAGGATCACGTGTCATACCGGCATAATCAATTAACGTCTCAACAATTGTAAGCAGGTTCCTGATTGAAACATTTTCTTTAACAAGATTTTGCAGCACTTTTTGAATAATCCCCAAAGGCAAGGCCTGCGGGTCAAGATCTTCAATAACTTTCGGATATGATTTTTTCAACGTATCTAATAAGTGCTGTACATCCTGACGCCCTAATAGCTCATCAGCATGCATACGAATAATGCTGGTAATATGCGTGGCCATAACAGATGAATTATCGACCACTGTATAGCCGGCAAACTTTGCTTCCTCGCGTTGGTTTGATGGTATCCAGATTGCGGGAAGGTCAAAAGCAGGTTCTTTTGTTTCAATACCTTCCAGTTTCGATGAAATATCACCAGGATCCATTGCCAATAAATGATTCATCATTAATTCAAAGCGGCCCACCTCAGAATTTTTAATCATAATACGATATTCACTGGGTTTCAATTTGAGGTTATCACGAATATGAATGGGCGGGATCACCATCCCCATTTCAATGGCAAATTGCCTTCTGATTGAACGAATACGATCCAATAATTCTCCATCCTGACCTTTATCAACCAATGGTATGATTCCATAACCCACTTCCAGTTCCATCGGATCAACAGATAGAAGATGTTCCACAGCTTCAGGCCCTTCTTCAGCAATGGCAGCTTCTTGCTTTGCAGCTTCATCAGCAGTAAGCTCTTCAGTTTTAGCTTCTTCAGCAGCAGTCCCTTCATGGGTCATTAAATAAACACAGCCTGCAAGCATCAATCCCAATGTTATAAATGGTACATGCGGCAATCCTGGAATCAGTCCAAAAACAAATATAACCCCTGCGCCCATATATACCGCTCTGGTATTTGTAAATAATTGTTGTTTGAACTCCATGCCCATGCTTTCTTTTGAAGCAGAGCGGCTGACAAGAATACCGGTGGCCGTTGAAATTAACAATGAAGGTATCTGAGAGACAAGACCATCTCCAACAGTTAGAATCGTATAGGTTTGTGCGGCCACCCCGGCAGTCATATCCTGTTGAAATACACCGATAATGAAGCCGCCAATAATATTAATACAGGTAATGACAATACCTGCAATGGCATCACCTCGCACAAATTTTGAGGCCCCATCCATTGCGCCATGAAATTCTGATTCCTTTTGAATGTCTTCACGTCTTTTGCGCGCAGTGGGTTCGTCTATGAGACCGGCATTTAAGTCGGCATCAATGGCCATCTGTCTACCTGGCATACCATCTAATGTGAATCTGGCAGCAACTTCAGCAATACGCGTTGCACCTTTGGTAATAACAATAAAATTTATCGCAACCAGGATGATAAAAATGATCAACCCGACAACATAATTTCCACCGACAACAAAATCGCCAAAAGCGGTGATTACCTGACCGGCATCTGCATTTAGAAGGATTAATCGTGTTGTGGCAACATTTAATGAAAGCCTGAACAAAGTCATTACGAGCAAAAGTGATGGAAAAATAAAGAATTCGGTTGGCTTAAGCACATACATACAGGTTATCAAAACAATTACTGATAATGTAATACTGATTGATAACATAAAGTCCATTACAAAGGTAGGCATGGGAATAATCATGATGACAAGTATTCCAACCATGCCGATAATCATAACTGTATTTTCTAAATCAAGATCTATGTTGTATTTTTTTTTCAGTGTTTCTATCATAATTTTAGTCTTTTATAACCTTAAGGATCATCTCGAAAATGGTATCATTAAAATATAGAATGTAACCCCTTTAATTCTTTATGTCAATAGCTTTCCAACCTTTTTAATATTTAACTTTTCCTTTTAAACGATACACATAAGCAAGCACTTCGGCAACAGCCTGATATAATGTTGTTGGAATTTCACTTCCAAGTTCAACCATACTAAAAAGATTTCTGGCCAATGCCTTATTCTCAACAATGGGAATGTCATGTTCTTTGGCTTTCTTTTTGATATTTTCAGCAACCAGGCCCGCACCTTTGGCGAGTACAGTTGGCGCACTCATAGACATATTATCATATTGTATTGCAATGGCTAAATGTATCGGGTTGGTAACAACAACATCAGCTTTTGGAACATCCTCCATCATGCGCCGCATGGCCATTTCTCTTTGAAGACCTTTTATTCTTGATTTGACCTGGGGGTCGCCTTCAGTTTGTTTATTTTCATCCTTGACTTCCTGTTTGGTCATTTTTAAATTTTTCTCATGCTCGTATACCTGATAAGAATAATCAATAATGGCAATTACTATCATGAGCATGCTGGTCCACAAAAAAATACGAAACATAACAGATAGAATATATAAAAAGATCGCCTGGATTTCCATATCGCCGAGGTTTATCAGGTATGGCATTTCGCTGCTAATAACCAGATAAGCAACCCAGCCTACAAGTGCCAGTTTTGTAACCGATTTTAACAATTCCACAGCTGATCTTGCAGAAAATATCAGTTGTTTTAATCCCGAAATTGGATTAAATTTTGACAGTTTGGGCTGTAGTGCTTTCCATGTTATTTTGACCCCGCCTACCTGAATTGCCTGTACAATAAAAGTCACCAGTATAATCACAAAAAAGATTGGAAGCAACGTAATAATGTAGTCTTCAATATAACGCTTTGCAAAAGCGAGAAAGTCTGCATCTGTAAAAGCCGGATTCGCCCAGATTTGAAAAGAATCATGAATAAAATACTCCAGGCGTCCATATAGAAACGTACCAAAAATATACATTGATGCAAGGCCGGATAATAGAACAGCAACGTTACCAACTTCAATACTTTTTGCAACCTGGCCTTCATCCCGCGCTTCGCTGCGCCTTTTACCGGTAGGTTCCTCGGTTTTTTCTTCACCTGTTTCAGTTTCTGCTGCCATATGCCCCCAATTTTTTTTAAATCATCAGTTTCATCAAGTTATTCATCATGGGAAGAAATGTCCTCAAATAATCCTTTAAATAGATTAATATCAATTGTAATGAGCCGCCAAAAAAAACTAACCCTACTGCGATTTTCAATGGTAATGCAACGATTAAAATATTCATCTGAGGTGATACTTTTGCTGTTAATGCAAAGCCAACATCGACAAAAATTAAAGCTGCAATCGTGGGTGCGCCAACTTTTACAGCCAATACAAATAATTGAGATGCCAAGGTTAATACAGGTTGATACAATCCCTTCTGTAAAGACACCTGCCCAAATTGAATAATTTCAAAGCTGTTTCGGATAGACATAATCAATAAATGATGCCCATCCAACATCAGAAAAACAACAAGTGCCACCCAATACCCCAATTGGGAAACCATTGACGACTGGATACCAGAATTAGGGTCAAAAATGGTGGCAATGGCAAATCCCATCTGCAAGCCTGCCATTTGCCCGGCCATTTGAATTCCCATAAAAAAAACATTCACAATCATGCCAAGGATCATGCCAACAACGAATTCACACAAAACAATAAAAGCAAACTGCCAGATTGTTTCGGGAAATATAGCTGGATTTGGCAATACCACAGGAAGTATCGCAATGCTTATTGACAATGCAAGACCTGCTTTTATAACATTGGGAAGCCTTTTGGCACCAAATATGGGCATCATAAACAAAATAACGCTTACCCGAAGTAACACGAGTAAAAAGGATTTAAACATGTCTATGCTCAAGCCCAAAATTTCCATTGTCTTTTCAGCTCCTTAGTGAATAAATAATGGAATTTGTGAAATACAATACCGAGTAAATGATATTAATTTTTCAAGCATCCAGGGCGCAAACAACATTAAACCTAGAAATACCGCAAGGATTTTTGGGACAAAAGTCAATGTCATTTCCTGAATCTGAGTTGCAGCCTGAAAAATACTGACCATAATACCGACAATCAGTCCCAGTCCTAACATAGGTGCAGCAATGAGTATTACCATCTTTACTGCTTCCTGTCCAAAACCGATCACAAATTCAGGTGTCATGATTTATATCCTTTTTTGTAATTCTGCCTTGAGTCGGGCAATTTCTTTGGCCATATCTTCGGATTTTTTTATTTCAGTGTCTGCGCGTTTTTTTTCAGCATCTGCACGTATTTTTTCAGCATCAGCGCGTATTTTTTCAGCATCAGCGCGCTTGCTCTCAATAGAAGCACTTTCCTGACCCGAATGCATAATATTCCCATTTTTATCACACCATCGTAACCATTCTGCCTCCATTTTTTCATATACACCGATTTGAACTTTGAGTCCAATATCCAAGTCGTTAAACCATACATTCCTATTTTTTGATTGAATTTTT
>Ga0272440_1002080_pt1 | contig 15845 bp, 2 predicted proteins | sample SSMMMBAug17_FD_192440 | JGI IMG/M metagenome (GOLD analysis project Ga0272440, IMG submission 192440) | Marine sediment archaeal communities from Little Sippewissett salt marsh, Falmouth, MA, United States - SSM-MMB-Aug17 | ecosystem: Environmental > Aquatic > Marine > Wetlands > Sediment ... | reverse complement strand
GTTCAACTTCATTAAGCCATGTATTCAATTTCTCAAAGCTGACAACGTTTTCATCAATATTGTTTAAGCACAATATCATTTCTTTCACTTCATTGCTTTTGCATTGCAGAATTGCCTGTTTGATATTATCTTCTGTCAGTTCAGTTTGAGGAAGATGAAAAATAGGTTCTTGAGCAACAATTGTAATATCTTCTTTTGAATATCCTTGAAAACTTAGCGCATCAACAATTAATGAAATTTTACCAGCAGCCATTAAATTATCAGAATCACCTGAAATAATGATGGCTTTTCTTTTAACAGGTGCTAAACCTGTCAAATAGATTTCATCAGTCGTTGAAATTCCAAATTTATTGCTCGCCTGTATGATAATATAATGATCCTTGCCAATATGAAAAGGATCATCATATGTTGCTTGATATATACCATTTTCACCATACAAAGTGATGGATGGAAAATTTATAATGGATGCACTTGTCTGAATTTGTTTATAGTCCGGTGGAACAATGATTCCTTTTACTGTGATATCATCATCCTTTTGAATCGTTGCATATAATGTGTTTGAGGTGTAGCTTATTCCATTGATGGCTGGAATACTGTTTTCCAAATTATTAACATCACCGATAATAAAATCGAATATTTGAGGTTCCATCCTGGCAGTCTGCAAGCCTCTGGTTACGTCGTTGATTGTTTTTTGGGCCTGATAGAAACTATCCTGAAAATTATTACCATGAATGATATTTTTCCAGAAGTAATATGAAAAGGATAATACTCCTTGAGCAATAAAATAGGCTTCATGTTTCGCCGATGTAATGATAATTCGCTGATCATCCGCATTTTTAAGTACTGACAGGAAACTTTCAGCTTTGCAGGCATCATAAACAATCATAATATGATTTAGAACAGATATCTGATGTAACCACTCGTCAAGCGCATAAGCATTTAGACTGTCATATTCATTCATTAAAAATTGTTGATGAGCGCCATGATCCACAAGATACAAAATCAGATTCCTGGCGCCATCAGCCCAGTGGATTGTTTTTTCCAATTGTGATGGTGTGGCAACAGTAATATCATCATATAAATTGTTACCATCCATGTCTATTGTGGTAACTGGCGATAACATTTTTAGCGAGGTCTCTTTTTCAAGTCCCCTATTAATTAATGCCCTGTACGCCATATAGGCACATAGTTGTGTAGCATTCCACAATTTGTTGCCATGATATCTCCCGCCTCCGGCTATGATAATGGCCATATCTTTGGTAGTGGTTTGAGTTTGTTTGAATTTTTGAATGCGGTGATTACCAAAATCAGCAATATAAATAGATTGCCCTTGATTTGAAATAGCGAAATCCATTGTTCGCTCTAACTTTCCTGAAAGATAACCTTTAGTAAAGATTTCTGTTATTAATTCTCCCTTCTCTGAAAACTTTTTAATGGAATAATTATTCGTATCAACTACATAGATATTGTTATCATCGTCTATTTCAATATCATATGGTGTTTTAAAAGAATATGTCGTTAGTATTTCTTCACATTGATCATCTTGATATATTCTAACAATTCGATTATGCCCTGTGTCTGCAACCACTAATGTTTTGTCATTTCCAATGGCTAAACCATATGGTTCTAATAGGTTGTGAGGTTCTGACAAACTATTCTTACAAGAATATTTACCTTGTATGTCACCTGCTTGATTAAATTTTAATATATTATTGTTACCTGTATTGGCGACATATATCATGTTATTGCTATCAATTTCGATATCATTCGGAAAATGAAGATCCTGGTTTTGCCAGTCATCTTTTTTTTGTCCATTCTTTTCAAAAACAAAAATTTTATGATGATCTTCATCAGTGACATATATTTGTTGATTGGAATTGATAGCCATTCGTGAAGGTACAAAAGTTTCATTTAAGTTTGGAAATACGTTTTTAAAAGAACCATCCTTTTGAAATACCTGAATACGATGATTTGTTTTATCTGCAACATAAAGATTTTCTTGATTGTCAAGCACTAATCCTTTGGGATTATTTAATTCACCTTGATTATTTCCTGGGCCCCATCGGTCATAATAAACTCCCTGATTTGTAAAGCGTTGAACTCTATTATTATCTGAATCGACTACATAAAGAAATTTTTCATTTTTATCAAAAAGAAGCCCCCTTGGTTTACTCAGTTCTCCATTGCCAATACCATTTTGTCCCCATTTTGCAATGTTTTTGAATTGTTGATTATATACATAAATACAATGATCGTTTACACTTGTAATATAAATATTTCCATTTTTGTCCAAAGTGATTCCTGCTGGCTTTTTTGTATGAATAACTTCTTCTTTGGTTTCACCATTTTCATCAATAAGCAAAACAACACTATAATCAAATTCAAATTTATACAAATAGTTAACCGCATAAATTATCATTTCATCAGAAAAAATTGGATTGTAATGGATTGCTAATGAATATATCCATGCATCATCAACAGGAAATTCTTTTATGTATTTACCATTTGCATTAAATACTTTAATGGTATTTTTATCGCTTTGACATATATCAGAAATATAAAGGTTTCCTTTATTACAAATAGCGATTGCATATGGTTTGCAATGATCAACATGGTAATGATTAATGATATCATCATTTTCCCAATGCTGGAATAATCCATTTGAATTGAATTTTAAAACCCTTCCATTTTCATTATCTGCAACATAAACATAATTATCATGATCAACAGCTATTCCTAATGGATTTTTTAGGTTATATTGTTTGTATTCTTCATCTTCTGTGTCAATATTATTCCCCCATTTTGTTACAAACTCACCATTTTCTGTAAATTTTTGAATTTGATTATTGATTGTGTCAACAATATAAATATAATTATCTGTATCAGATGCAATGTATGTAGGTTCATAGAAAAAACAGGGTGGATCTATAATTTTCCAATCTTGCTGGACAAATTGATACGATTCAAAAGACCAGGCAATATGATTTACCGATGAATATATAATTATTCCAAACAATAGCATAATGCGTTTGCTTGTTGATAAATATTTTATCTTTTTCAAGAGGTTATGCCTCCCTGGCATTTCTGCGAAATTCTGTCGCAGTTTTTTTGATATATGATTCATGCGTAAAAAAGGGCGTATCCGATTTTGGATGAAAGTTACTACATTAGAATAATTGGACACGCCCAATAATAGTTTATTTCACATTAATATTAGCGATCACTTGCAGGAACGATATTATTTTTTGAAGTGTTTCCTCGTTATGCGTTTGTGATGCTACATGAAGTAAGCAAATTACATTTTCAATTCCAATTTGATGGTTAGAAAAATTGCATGAATCGTCTGTGAGTTTTTCTTCGGCTGTAAAAAACGAATAAACATCTGTTTCAGCAGTAATAATGTTGGTTTGCTCAATAGATTGAATTTGTAAATAATACTGCATATTGGCAACCAATGATTCAAGCAAAACCTGTTGGCTGGTTGTTGTGGTATATTCTGTCAATGAAGATGGCTCTGTTCCCAAAAGAATTACGAATTTTTTGTAAGCATTTTCTGGTTGTATTGAAAATGTTATCTCCAGGGAATTATTGTCTGTCATCATGCCATATGGATTGTTGATCATTATTGTGTTAACAAAATCAGGTGATTTGATGGTAACTGTTTTTATCTCTCCAGGGTAAGCCAATTGCCCCTTATATTTTGCAACAATTCGGTAATCATACTGTGTTCCAATTTCTACATCATAGTCTTCATAATAACCAACAGATATTTCAGTCAATGCAATAAAATCTGAATTTCCTGTATTTCTTCCTAAACCATTAATTCTTCTTTCTATGGTGTAAGATTCCATACCTTCTATTAAATAAAAATAGATCATTGCTGCTGGTAAATCTTGAATATTAATTATTGAAATTGATGGAGAAACAATTGGTTTGTGATTAATTGATTTTATTTCAGATGAATAGATATTATGTTGATACATTGCAGAAATTTTATATTCAAAGTCTGAGAAATCAGGATATTGAAGCACATATGATTTTAAATTGGTATTACCTACTTCATTAAAATCATTATCATCTGATTTTTTTACCCATATAGAATAAAAAGCACTGGAAACTGGCATATTATCTGACCAGCTGATTTCAACAGTACCATGTTTTGTATAATAATCTCCATCAGGATGGAGATTGGTAAATATAATTTCATTGGATACAATACGAACAGCTTTTGATAATTCAATACTTTCGGAATTAGATGTCAATTTAATATGGTATTCTCCTTGGCTGAAAGTTGAAAGATTAGAAATAAACGTTTTAGTTCCAATACGTTCATCCCATAAAATCCATTCTTGCCCCTGTATTGGTCGGTAATATATTTGATATTGAGTTGATTGATTCCCATTGTCATCCCATTGAATAGCAATTTTTTCATCTGTGCTGTATTCATTATTATCAGTGGTGATGGAATAAAAAGAAAAGGGGATAATTTGATGAAATTCAATTTCATCAAAGCCAATATTATTATCTTTATCATAAATAATGAGCTTTAATTTCACATTATCCGAATCAGGGAATGTATATTGGATTGAAAACTTATTATTAAAGGAGTGGAGAAGGTTTTCTACATTATCGATTATCTCATATATTTCAATTTTTTCAGTTTCATCATTATTGTCTGAGAACGTCCATGAGATTGATTTTGTTTCATTTGCAATGAAGTTTGTCGTTGTTTCATAAAATTGAATGACTGGTGGAATAATATCACCAGATAAATCTGCACATACGATATAGTGCAGACCATCTCTGTACAGAACACATAATTCTTTATTTGCATTCATATCGACAATTCTATGTGATTGATCTTGAACACTACCTTTAAAGGTTATATCTATTGAATATTCTGATGTCAGATTTAAATTTTCTGAATTTACTCTGGCAATAGTAAATTTCTCATCTTTTCTTCCGGCTAAAACATATTCATCATCAAACTCATATAATTCTGCAAGAGAATCAAATGAAGAAGATCCTTCAATAAAATGAAGATTTGCATCTAATACACACCATGATTTTTCATCAAAATGCACAAACCCTGCAAGGTTGGAACTTGACCCATTATTTTTATAAAATGGGTGCATATAACCACCATTTTCATTAAAGTTCAGGATACATGTTTTGTCTGGTGAATTATTATCTAAATCATATATTTTACCGGTTGAATCTATAAATTTGTTATTACAGACAGTCATATTGCCTTGAATATATTCATTTGTGAAATGACCAAGTAGTTTATTTGATGGTTCAATCTGATAGAAAGAGTTTGACATTCCATTTTCCTTAACAATAACATAAATATTTGTTCCGATATTTAACCCAACCGATTTTAATAATGATTCTTCAGATGAACTATAATCTTCAATAAGAAATATTGAAGGAAAATTATCACCTTCTATTGATTTGATTGTAGTGAAGACTTTTTTCGCTCTGTTTGGATACCAAGTTCCATTTTCATACTGAATATTATCTTCCAGACCAAAAACAGCAATGAGTTTATTTTCAGCCATTGATAAACTGTTAATTCTGACATCATAAGATGATGGAACTTGTTTTGTAGAGATAATGGCATTTTGTTCAACATCAAACTTAATGTAATATTGTTTCATGGCATAGTCTTCATAATGTGAAAAACTAACTTCGTGATCGTAAGTTTGATAACTGACAATGATATGTGCTATATTATTATCGTCAACAACCATTGCCTTACTGATAATTGAAGCATTCCTATCTCCTGTCGGATACTCAAAGAGACATACAGGTTTCTTGAATGGTGGGGGTACGTTAGTGTTAGGATTTACTACAAAAGTATCTGATACACTTCTTTCTACGTTTTGATATTGATCAGTAATATAGAATTCTAATTGGCAGTTATTTGAAGCATACTTATTGTCGTCTGGAATTGTTAGATCGTATGTATTTTTTAATACAATTCCTTCAGGATTGTATTCATTCAGCAAATAGACAGATGAAACCCCTTGACAGCTTAATTCAACATCAATTTCTCTTATGTAATTATCATGCTCAACAGATAAATCTAATTGTATCGTATCACCGACAGTATAACTTGTTTTATCAATATCTGCGTGAACGATATTCAGTTTTTTAGATTTTATCGCAAAAGGTTTGGAAATTTTAGTCTGCACTTCATTGTCATTATCAAATACACGAACTTTTATTTGCGCTTGCTCAGTCAAAGAGATATTGTCTGGTAATGTCCAGTAATGAGTTAAGTTGCTTGAATAATAATCAGTCGCATCAAAAGTATATATGGTTTGCCAACTATCTGTTTCATTTGCCCGAAATTCAGTGTTTACGCTTTTAATTCCAGTATCATCTTCGGCTTTTAACAAAATGCTAAGCGTATTGCCTCGAAAGACATAAACACTTCCATCAAAGTAATCCCCATGAGCTCTTAGTTCAAAATATTCAATTGTTGGCCCCTTATTTTCATAATAGATATTCAAAGGAAATGCGTTATTTTCATGATTGATATCATACGCATCGTTATGAATGAGTTTAAACAAAATGCTGGATTCACCGGATACAAGTATATCGTCATAAGTTATCCCATTTTTTTCTTCTAATACGTCTTCAAATTTCAATTCAATCGTGTTTGTTGCTGATTCACCCGGTTCTAATTCTGATATGACAATATTTCCTGTAATTAACAAAAAAGGCGATGATTGATTGTTTTTATAGTAATCTGCTGTTAACCAATTTGCTCTTGAATTTTTATTTCCAATATTTTTTGTGGTGACCTTAAAGGTGGCCTTTGCACCTGGAACCAATTCACTGACCAATTCTGCATTGATTATTTTAAGATCCATTCCTGTGGAAGATGTATTGAATTGCCAAATATCACCTTCAGTAACATTACCAGCACTGTCTTTGACATCGATTTGCCAATATATTGTCGCATTTGGCTGTAAAGATTTAAAATATTCCTGCGAAAAATCAAATTGATTAATACCTTTGTATTGCCCTGCGCTAAAGCCTCTTACTGTTATGAGTTTATCTGGAGAATAACCATACTGAACAAGGTAATCAAGTGCATCATTATCTGGATCGTTTGCATCCCATTTTAATATTGGCGTTTTGCTGATATCAACTTCACCATTATCTGGATAAGGTGAGAATGCTTTTAAAGGCGGAGTTTGTTGTCTAATTTTAATATCACGAATGTCAGACCATTTTCCTGTACCGGCAGCATTTACGCCCCTGACTTGAAAATAATATGTGGTATTGTTTTGCAAGTCTTCAATAAGATGTGTATTTGTCGCAAAAATATTTGAAGGATCAGAATTATCATAAACTGGCGAGATAATTTTTTGGGAACTTAAGTCGCTTGCAATAAAATACAGAATTTCATAATAATCCACATTTAATTGATTTCTTGAATCAATTATTTTTCTCCAGGAAAGATATACCTTTGTTTCGCTGGTTTCCATGCCAATAGGCAGAACATATGGGGATGCTGGTAATTCAGGCGTTTTTGTTCCTGTAACCAAAAGATCATTACTCACTAAGTCATATTCGCCAGAATCCATTTCAATCTTCGCAGTGACTTTATATTCTCCTGTTTCGTCATTAGAAAAATTATAGAAAGGATTACTTGATTGAGCGGTTCTTTTTTGTGATTGAAGAGAAAAAGATTGCCCTGGTTCAATGTAAATATCTTGAATCATATTGTTTTCAAATCCAGGTAAATCCATACGGATTGATCTTTGATCATTTTCAATCAAGATAAAACAGCCTTTTATATGAACTGTTTCTGAGGTGATATTCTTAAACGTTAATGATACTTCAAGATATTCATTACCAACAGCAAGCTGCCATAATCCATTTGTAACATCTACTGGAGAAAAAAAATACACAACCGCTAAAGGAAAATCAATAACGCTTAAACTATCGCTTTTTCCCAGTTCATACCATTGCTGGTCAATTTTTCCCAATACAACAAAAGAGTATTCACCTATTTGATCTTTTGAAAAAGAATATTTACCTTCACCAAATTGATAATTCGAATGAGAATCAATCGTCACATTATCCAGGATAATCGGATCACTTGAATTTATTCTTTTTAATTCACCAATGGATATATTGTCATGATTGACAATGCTCACCTTTAATTGATCCAACGTAAGAGATGTATCTGATTGGTTATTCATTATAATAGATAACCTGAAATCACCTTCACGATACTCTGGGTCCCAATCATAGGGGACAGTCCAGGGACCTGATGAACCATCATACATAACTTGATCATAACACATGGTGCGACCTAAAAAATGAACGCTTACATCAAATTGAGGTTCAGGTTCTTCTTGAATTGAGCAAATATCGAACACTGTTTCGCCTGAATAAAAACCTGACTTATGATTGCAATACTCATTTAATGTTGTGTATCCCAATAAAGGAGGGGTAAAATAATCAAGAGCTTCTTCACGAACTGTCGTATTTGTAACAGAAATCTGATTATTATTGCCAGAATAAATGGCGACATGGCCATAGTAGGCATTATTTATATGGTCATCATACCAGATAATTGACCCAGGCGGGATCGATTGTCCGGATACAATTGGATGAACGGCATTTACATTTTTGAGTTTTTCATATGCCTGAATTGCAGAGCTGCTTCCAATTTTTATGCCAGTCATATGCATAATAAATTGTAAGCAATACGTCACTGTTTGCCCATCAATTATCTCTATCCAATCCTCACTACCGACATAACTTCTGACATGACTGATAAAATTATCTACAGTATTGCCATCATTTTGTGCATTCGCATGCATGGGAACACTTATGATAATGATCATTATTACGACTAAGTATTGACTGAAAATATTTATAATTCTATCTTTCATTTTTTTAATCTCCTTTATTTTATATTTGCATGTTCAATTGCTGTTTGTGCTTGTTTTCTTTCAATTTCATCTGCAATTGCAGCATGCACACATATTTTATTTACAGGGTTTATGACTGTTCCTAAAGATTTGGCAAGAACCAAAGCAACAGGAATTCCAACAATACTTATAAATAAACCGGCTATCTGAAATACTTTAATACATGCGATAATAAGTCCAAATGGAAAGTACAATACCATGATGATGGTAGAGTATGTTTGCCATGCAGAATTACTCTCGACATTAAGATTTTTCTTACTGATCATTGCATTCCCAAAGGGCCAAAAGAGAAACTTTCCATATTCCATAAGCCCTAAACCAATTGGAGCGGCAATAACTGTTGCAGTTAAAATTACCCCCAAAAGATAAATAAGTGTAGCACTGACAAAACCCAAAAATGGAAAATGCCATATAATGTTGCCTAATGTTTTCATTTCTTTCCTTCTCCTTATAAATTCATAACGATTTAAAATAATTGATGATAACAAATTATTTTAAATCAAAATAATTTGTTTTTTTTCCTTTTTTATTAGAAATACAATTAGAAATTGCTGGCCAGCTATTTATTGTATCTTAATAATCTTATATTATTTTATTGTGATATCTTCTTTAAAAGATATAAAGCGTCTTCAATACCAATACAGGCATCTTCTTCTGAAATACCAACATCATTAAATATTTGATTCTCTGAATGATGTATTCCAGAAATGACTTGAAAAATAAGAATAACATCTTTTAAATTTTTTGTACCACTATGATTGATGTCACATATGCTATCATTTAAAATGGTAATTGGCTTTGAATCTGCTATACAACCAATTGCTAATACGCTTATTAATGCTGTCTCTGGATAGATGTCAAATATACCATTGTTAACTGCTTTCACTTTAAACTCTTTATTACTTTGTTTTTGTTGAAAAATGATTGTATTATCTTCAACAGTCGTATTAATAGTACTTTTAAAGATGAACCTTGATAATTTATCTGAAGTGAGCATTACTGCAATTGGAAGTTTAAATGAAGGTGGATTTAGCTCGACGTTTGCTATTAATTCGCTGTTTTCAATAATGAAACTGGGAATGGTTAATGTGAGCTTTTTGTCTGTTTCTTTAGGTTTCATCTTTATTTCTTTAAGATCAATAATAGAATTGTCCAGTTTAATATCTAAATCTATGTCTATATATTTTTTATTTTTATCATCTCTGGCGCAAAGTTTTATTTCTGGTGCAGAAGCTGATATTTCAATCATAAAATAACCATCACGATTGGTTAAAACATAATCATAGTTATAGATTTTAACGACAATATTCTCAATTGCCGAAAGTGTATAATAATCAATTATTTTTCCTTCAATCCTTTTCTTGCCATCATCTCCAGATGCAACATAAACGCGAATCAAATACTCAGTCTGTTGGCCTTCCGCTTGAATTTTATTTGATAGCTTCAAGTAGTAAAAAGCATCTTCATCGCACTCAAACAAACTGTCATAAAGATTTATATCTTCATTCTCTTTATACAGTTTAATGTCTGGCTTACAATTTAATCCTGTCTCGTTAGTTTCGATAGTGATCAACTCATCTTTTAGTGCATAAAATTTTATCCAATCTACATCACCTTTATGAAAAAAATTTCTCCTTTGGTCTTTGTTAAAGTGAATAAGTCTGGCATTATCGACTGTATTATCATTTTCATATTGATCAGGAAAAATAATTGACGTCATTCCTGGTTCTGAAATTGAACCATCTGTATTAATGGCATAAACAATAATATGATAAGTACCATATCCATTAAATTCATGAAATATACCTTTGAATTGGTCAGTATTACTTGTCCGAGTCAATTCAACACTTTCAAAATTATATTCGCACATATCCGCAGGATCAATTGACATTGTTTGATTTGATAAAGGAACGAACACTGCCCAAACCCTGTTGATGTCATCAAAATTCTGGGTAAGAACAGTAGCAGTAATTTCCATATCTGTTTCATTACTGGATGTACTAATATTCGTGATTGATATGTCTTGTGATGATGCAGGGATATTTTCATATCCAATAAATACTTTTTGAAGATCCAGGTCATTTGGATACTTAATTTGAGGGGATTGATTCTGTGCTAAAGTATCGCTAATATATTGGATTTTGGTTTTTGAATTTTCATAAGCATCAAGAATATTGATGCCATCAGAAATGGATTCCCAAAAAAAACTTGAAAAGGAGATGTCGCCTCCTCCCGCAAAATTGGCTGGTTCATTAATGGATGTGCTTGATATTAAGATACGATTGTTAGATGACAGATTTGAAATAAAACGACCCGATTGACAGGATTCATAAATGAAAATCAAATTTCCTGTAATTTGGGATTGAATGATATTAAAATATTGATTTAACTCTTCAGGTGTCAGGTATTCATCTTTATCTTCATCTGGAAGAAAACCATTGTAAATGCCTCTTCCAATAATATAAATAATGACATCCTTTGCATATTGAAAATCTGTTGTTGTTAACAAATGTTTAATATTTGATTTGGATACTGTAGAGATGTTTTTTTCTGGTATTTGGGGCGGTGCATAGTCTGAACTGAGTATGTAAATATCATCATACTGAATATCCTGAGATATCAAAGCTTCGAATGCATTTTGTGCACTTTTTGAAAATACGTTGAGCATATCTGATTGCTCTGTATTTCCTGCAATAATAACAGCATATGGTCTTAGAATTGATTTTTTAACAAAATTGGATTTATTTCCATCAATATCTTCAGCATATACAATAATATCAAATGCACCTTGATGGCTGACTCTTTCATAGATTGACGTGTAAACATTATTTTCATCTTTAACAAGTTGGATATAAATAATTTCCTCATTACTTTCTGGCTTTATAATCATCGCCATAACATGTTTAATTCCAGTATCATCTTCGACACCATCAACAGAGATTTGAAAACGATTATCACCTAATTCTTTGATATGTAAATCATACCAAAATATTTGAGGGGGTAAATTTTCAATAATTTTGTAGTTGCCCAGATACAGGTCTTTAATAGAGTTGTCCTTTAACCGAACAAAACTTTGAGTGGTTTGGTCAAATTTAGACATTCTATCTTGAGCGTGTACATATGCGTCACCAACACTATAATTTCTATAAATTTTGCTCCAAAACTCACGTGAAAAAGAGATATCGCCATGCTTATGGAAATATGCCTGGCCAGTTTTATTCGTACTTGTCAGCACAACTCTTTCAGCATTTTGTTGAGAACTTAACTTGTCAATAAATGAACCAGAATAACAGGCATCATAAACAAATAACACCTGATGAATATTTTGATTATTCTGGATTGAATCTAACCATTGACTTAACGTATCTGATGAAAGCTTATTATTTTCGGTATCAGCATTCATTATAAATTGTTCATCTGTTCCATGATCAACAAAATAAATAATTAAACTATCTGCCTCTGGTTTTTGAAAGGGCCATTCAGTGATTGCATATTTAATGGTATTGAAATTCAATTGATCATCAATGTCATCTTGTAATGAATTATTATCGTAATCAACAGAAGTGGACGTATTGGATGACAGATAATAAATCCATTTTTTATCAATGCCTTGATTCATAAGACATTCATAAGATTGATGAGCAACACTTTCTGCTATGTCGGATAATTCATCATTATTAGAACGCTTTCCTGATGCAATAATCGCTTTTGTAATTCCTTTCGTAAACACGTTCTTTTTATAAATTTGTATTCTATTTAAATAATCATCAGTAACATAGATTGTATTATTGTATCGTGACATTGCAATTGACGTGGGATTCATTAATTCTCCAGACGCAATACCAGAAATATTTAATTGATATAAATATTTTCCATTAGGACTAAATATTTTAATCGTTTGATTATTTCTGTCTGCAATCATCACATTGTTTTCATGATCAACAATAATTCCAGTGGGACAATTTAATTGTTTTTCGCCCCATTTGAATTGAAAATCCCCATCCAAATTAAATCTCTGAATGCAGTTATTTATTGAATCAGTTACGTATAACCAATTATTTGTGTTATCTATAGCAATTTCAAATGGATATATAAATTCACCTTCATTAGTTCCAAATTTACCCCAGGTTATTTTTTCATGGGTTTGTTCATTATATTTAACGATTTTACAATTAGTAATACTGGCGTAAGCGACATAAATAAAATTATCTTTATCAATTGCGATTCCTGTAGGTCTAAGTAATTCATTTGGTTGTTCAAAAAGATATCCAATATGCTCACCATTTTTATTGAATTTAAAGACTCTTTTGCTCATCAAATCAGTCACATAAACAGTATCATTTCTGTCATTAACAGCAATGTCAAATGGAGAAAATAAATACTCATTTTCATTAATTTCATGAGTCCAGGTTGTCCATTTTTTTTTATTTTGACGTATCTGGATTCGATGATTTTCCCGATCACATACATAGACGGTATTATCTTTATCAATATCAATTCCTGCTGGACGAAAGAAATAACCTTCGGTATTTCCAAAATTTTTCCAGACATCATGAAATTCACCATTTGATCCAAATATCTTCATACAATCAACACCATAATCAATTTTAGTATGTTTAACATTTCCACGATCAGTCACATAAATATAGCCTTCTGAATTGATTGCAATGCTTATTGGAGCAGAACCAACCCATGATTCAAAAGCAAACAGTTTATCTGATAGAAGTTTTGTTGACCAATTTTTTATAAATATTCCATCACGATCAAATTGCTGAATTCGTGAGTTATATTGATCAATAACGAAAAGAGATGTACCATATATAGCAATCCCCCTTGGAACATTAAATTCTCCATCTCCAGTTCCAAATTTTCCAAAACTTAAAATAAAATTGCCATCTGAATCATATTTTTGAATATTATGATTAATCGTTAGCTCATTTAAAGAATCGCAAACATAAACATAGCCATCATTATCTACTGCAATATCTTGTATATTATGAAGGTTTGCATCAATATTTTTTATTTCCCATTTTCTTAAAAAGACTCCCTTTGAGTCAAACTTAAATATGATGCCATACATATCCTCAGCAATGTAAATGGAACCTTGTTTATCAATAGAAATGGCTTTGTAAGAGAAGTTTCCAATCTGTTCATTGATTTCAAATTTTGCCAAAAAATTTCCATTGCAGTCAAATTTTTGCACACGATAATTGTTTGCATCTAAAACAAAAACATTATCCTGTAAATCTATTGCGATATCAGAAGGACAATTAAATTTTCCAACATCTTCACCATAACCACCCCAGTGGTGTGATTTTTGACCATATGCGAAATACTTGAAAATTTGATGCGTTTTTATATCAGTCACAAAAACTTGATTTTTACTATTAATAGCAACATCTTGAATTTTTTTAAAACACCAGACAATTTCATTTACAGGCCATTTTTGACCAGATCGATAGGGATTTCTTTCTAGAACATACAATTTAAATTCTTGCCGCTCTGTATTCTGTCCATCAGATGCCTTAATAACAATATCTACAGTAGAATAATATGAGGGTTCACCTATCAGTAGAGCGGTCCCTTTATCTGGTTCCATATTAACAATCTTGAACCAGTCGGGAGGACAAATCTCACAAGAAATTTCAACATCATCATTATTAAAATCTTTTGTAATAATAGAATATTGATAGGTATCTCCGGCATAAATTGTATAACCATTTATGTCTGGATTTGAAACAAAGATAGGTGTATCAATTATTGGATAATCAGAGTACGTTCCGCGAATTTCAATATCATCAACCATAAGGCCATTCATCAGACCAGCACCATAAGAATCATTAATCCATTTAAATATTAAAGATATTGATTTTCCCTGATAATCACTTAAATCAATTGTTTTTACTGACCATTTATTATTATCTTCAAATTCAGCAGTTTCACTGACTCGTGTCAGGGTACCATCCATATCTGAAACATATACTTCACCATAGCCATAATAAATGTCCTTTGAATAATAAGATGATAAGCATTTCCAGTTAAATGTTAGCTGAGGAGATAACAAATGTGAAAAATCCATTGAATATGTCAATAATGCGCTACTTTTTTTATAAGGGTTAAAATAAGAATGTTTTCCTTCTTTATCATAAGTAATGTATGCCAGTTTATCGGGTTCATGTTTATCAATGTCACCGATTGCCCAAAAATTGAAAGTATATGGTTCCTCTCCGGTTGTTAATCTGTTTGGAAAATCCTGTTCAAAATCATCTAAAAAATACATGACCTCAAGTGAATATGACAAAACAGTCGAACCAGCAGAGTTTTCAGCCTCAATAATAACTGAATGAATTTTCATATCTGAGTATTCAGGGGTGCCTGTTAAGATTACATTATTGGTTGATAACTCAGTATTCAATTTGAGCCATTCAGGAAGTTTGATCTTTTTTATGGTAAGATCAATTGAATTGTTTAGTTGAACAGAATAAGAATATGTCTGTCCAACCATTACTTGATTTTTGGGCTCATTGATGAAAATGGGTTTTTGAGTGGACTTACCTGTAATCAGGATATCGTCAATACTAATTCCATATTTATCAGGTGTGTAATATAAATTTTTTACCCATTTAAATTGAACATTGATCATCTGGCCTGAATATTGACTTAGATCAAATGCTTCATTCTGCCAGTTTGCCTGGCCAAATAAATCATGAATATAGATATCTCCATTGCTATCACGAATAATAAGCTGACCATAATTAGCAAGTAATCCTTCATCATAGACACAACAAGCGCCACAACTCCAAAAAAAATTAATCCATCCTCCTGTAATATGAGTCAAATCAATAGATCGTTCCAGAATTGATTCATTGTAATTTAACGCTGGTT
>Ga0272440_1002079_pt1 | contig 15859 bp, 9 predicted proteins | sample SSMMMBAug17_FD_192440 | JGI IMG/M metagenome (GOLD analysis project Ga0272440, IMG submission 192440) | Marine sediment archaeal communities from Little Sippewissett salt marsh, Falmouth, MA, United States - SSM-MMB-Aug17 | ecosystem: Environmental > Aquatic > Marine > Wetlands > Sediment ... | reverse complement strand
TGCGTCCACTTTGTCCACTGCGTCCACTTTGTCCACTGCGTCCACTGCGTCCACTTTGTCCACTGCGTCCACTGCGTCCACTTTGTCCACTGCGTCCACTGCGTCCACTTTGTCCACTGCGTCCACTGCGTCCACTGCGTCCACTTTGTCCACTTTGTCCACTGCGTCCACTGCGTCCACTTTGTCCACTGCGTCCACTTCGTCCACTTAAAAAAAAACATAAGTCAACACCATAGGGAAGGAACATAGTGGGTGTAATTACCAATTTTTAAATTTTTAACAAGATTAATTACTTTAAATCAATTACTTGAATATTTTTATCTAACAATGGGTCATAAGGTATAAAAGCAATTGAAGCTTCTGTTTTATCAACAAGATTTACAATATCATCAATACTATTTGATGATTTAGGCATTCTGCCCTTTCCTGTGAACACTTTTTTTTTCCAGTATTTTTTGTATTGATGAACATTTTTTCCAATAAATTTTTTTAAAAAAAATTCAAGGCTCTTTTCATCATCGTATATATAAAAAACAATCTTAGTCTCGTCATCCCATTTTGTTTTCTTTCCAAGATATATATTTTTAATATCAAGTTGATCAATTTTTCCATTTACGCTTTTATTTGTAATTATAATTATTTTTTTATTTTCATTGCAATATGCATTAAGTATTAAATAAGAAATTATTATTATCATTATTATACAAATACTATATTTCTTCTTCATTTTTCACTACTCCCTTAAAAATAGACTTATAAATTTCATTAATATTAAAAATAAAAAAATTTTAAAAATTAGCTGTAAGCTTTGATGCAAACATAAAACGTTTTTGATTAATACTCTCTGAATCATCTGCATAATTAAAAAAATGTGAACCATTCATAAAATGCCCCTCTAATTTAAAAGTCCAGTTTTCATTAATATCAAAACATGCTGATATCACAAAATCCTTTAACCAACTGTTATGGGAATAATACTTTGGTTTAATGAGTGATACTTTTGGTTCTAAATTTAAAGATTTGAGATCATCGTCAGAAAGATCAATTCCAAAAGAATCTTTAACAGCATATTTTAATCCTTCACCAATAGCTGATAATGCATATTTATAGCGCTGATCTTCTGAATAAATATAAGCAGCATCTTTATTAAGATCTCTATGATAATTTCCTTTTTTATCATTCTTATCATTATAGTATTCTGAATAATACAAACCCAATTTAAGCCAATTAGTAAATCTGTAGTCAAGGCTGATATAATATCCTTCTAAATTACTCACAGTTGAAGGATTTATCAAAAACATATTGTTTTCATTTAGGCTCATTTCATATTTTGCTCTGATATCCATATGTTCAGCGGCAAGTGTTAGATTATTCCATGAATACTCTGCTGATAAAACAACGAACGTCAAAGGATCATAGATTAAGGTAGCTTGTTTAGGCCAGATATCCGAAATTTCAATTCCATTAAAATGATCCAATGTAATGCTTTGACTGAATATACTTCTTGTTAAATCATCACCAGCGCCTTTATTTTCCAGAATACTTTCAATTTGTGAAGGGATTTGGTTATAAATATCAGTGCCTAAATGTAAATCTCCATACATATAATGATTATTTATGTTTATTTGCATTTTATGTTTTGAATATATCAAACTGCTGCAAAATTTTAGACCATTAATGGGTGTACTCCATATTAAGTTCAAGTTATATGATTTAGGTTGTTCAAGGTCAACGATTTTCATCATGCCGTCTCTATCAATATATTTTGAAACACCGCCGTCAGTTGGTATATATACCTGTCCAAACAATGCCTGATAATGTATATCACCGAAAAACTTGAATAATAAATCTCCATATAATCCAAGCCCTGTAGATGAAACAAGTGATTCTCTCCATGATTCAGCATATATACTTTGAGGAAGTAAAACGTTTGTGTTTAACATGTCAATATCCCTTGTTTCGTTATATAAACCAAAAGGAGTTTTTATTTTTCCAAAACGTAAACCTAACCAATCCTTCCATCTGTAGTCAGCAAAAGCCCAGTCTAATGAAATTTTATTTTCTCCAATATCTCCAAAAGATCTTGAAACCAATTGCAATCCTGTTATAAATTGATCGTTTAACTGAGTTGATAGATTTATTCCAAATTCATTAAATTCAAAACTTCCGCTTTCTGTATCAGCAAAATAATTATCCTGGTCAGTTTTTAAAAATCCCTGGGATAGAAATCCATGTATTTCTACATCTTGATTTGCAGAAATCAAATGACAGAAAAATTCGAATATTAGCAGCATGATTAATATAATTTTAATTATTTTCATACAGTTTTTCTCCTTTATTTGCTTTGAATTTGCTATAAATCAAATTGTTGAAAATCCTTTTTTAATAATCTAATTTTTCAATAATAATATTTGAAAAAAGTTATATAATAAACTTTCCTACCATCTTATTGAGTTTTGATGCAATTTCAGTAAGCTCAAAAGCTGCATTTTCGACTTTTACAGCACTTTCATTTGATTTATTTGCAGTAATCCGAAAAAAGTCTATAATTTCAGAAAATTTCTTTGTTTTAACAGCTGCATATCCAGTGTTTTCTGACATTTCATTAATACCTAAGGCAGATTCACCAATTGCACTTGCAATTAACTTAGTCCCCTTATTTAACTCACTAATATTTAGAGAAATATCACTTGTTTTTTGCATTTGTTTCTCAACTGTAGATTTAATGTAAGAATTTGATTTATTGATTCTTTCTATAATTTCAGTTACTTTTTCAATTACATTAATGGCATTTTCAGTTTTTGACTGAACATCCTCAATTTTCTTTGCTATGTTCTCAGCTGACTGAGTACTTTGACTTGCAAATTGTTTGATTTTTTGGGCAACAACTGCAAATCCACTTCCGGATTCACCAGCAGTTGAGGCTTCAATTGATGCATTTAATGAAAGTAGATTAGTTTGAACTGCAATACGTTTTATAGCCACAGTTACCTGTCCAATTTCACGAGCAGCACTGCCTAATAAATTCATATTTAATGATGCATTTTTTGCTAATTCCATTGCTTGTGCTGATATTTCCTGTCCTTCCTTGACACTTTTTCCAATATTATTTATTGAAATATTCATGCTTTCAGTTGATTCAGCAACAAAATTCATATTATTTGCCATTTGTTCTGCAGTGCTTGAAACACTATTAATGTTCATGCTCAACTCTTCAGCCGATGCTGCAATATTATTTATATTATTAGTTAATTGATCTTTGGAATTTAAAACGTTTTCGCTATAATCTGTTAATTGTTTCACATCTGTAGTCATTTCTTCCGAATAGTTTTGAAGACTGCTTGATGATTTATTCAGAAAAACAGCATTTTCAGCAATTTGTTTAATTATATTTTGTATATTCTCCACAAAAATATTAAACCACTCTGCAAGTTCGCCAATTTCATCTTTATTTTTTATCGATAATCTGGCCTTTAAATTCCCATCACCCTCAGCAATATCCTTTAACATGGAAAGAGTATTTTTTAGTGGCTCTTTTATTGATCTGGTTATAATAAAACAGCTAAAACTTATTGAAATTGACACAACACAAACAAATACAATTAAATTCATTAAGCGTTGTTTTTTTGTATTTTTTATTATTTTTTTAAGTTCGGTTTTAAGATCATTTTCAAATATTTTTGATAAAGAATCTATTTTTTCTTTAAGTTCATGCGTTTTTTTTGATAAGGTAAATGCTCTATCTGTAAGTTCATCACTTATGTTCATTGAACCAGAGCCATTTGTACACATTTTTGAATAGACGAAATTTGCTTCATTACTATAGTCCTCAAATAAGTTTTTTATATTTTGTATTTCAATGTGTCTTTCTTTGCTTAACCAACCATAGGATAAAATTGTCTTAAATGCTTTAATAACCTCCAAAGAATTTTTTTCTGCTGATTCAAGAACTGAAATTTCACTTATCATTATAGCATCATTATAACTTTTTACCTGTTCATTGAACTTTTGCAATGCTTTATTGCTTTGAATAGTAATGGGAAAAAGATATTCTGAAATATCATTTAGTCTTGTTTCAGTAACCTGACCTGAAGCAAAACCCAATAACATTGAAGTTAAATAACCTGCAATTAGCACAGATAGGCTCAACCAAATTTTTTGAATAATATTTAATGAAAAATTCATAACTTACGCCTTTATACGTTTTAGTCCTGCAAATTGTCCCTTATAACCTCTAAAATCTTTTTGGAATCGAGAATTATAAGAAGTTTTTCTTCTAATTTACATGCTCCTATTTCAAGTTTATTTATTCTTTTGTGTTTATTCTTCATTACCTTTTGTTCATCATAATTTTTGTATTCGATTTTTTTTTCACTGACTTCTACCATATGACCTATTTGATCAACTAGAACACCAAATGATTCTCCAACTTCAGGTGTAAAAAGAATTATGCGGCTTGAATCATCAATCTCTTTTTGTTCAAAATTAAGTAATGTACGCAAATCAACTACTAAATGCACATGTCCCCTTACATTTATGAAGCCAAGAACTTCTTCTGGGCTGTGATGAATTGTCGTTATTGCAATTTCATCAATAATTTCTTTTACATCTAAAATATCCACACCAAAAAAATGCCTTTCAATATTAAATGTGCAGAATTGACGTTTTATGTTTAATTTAGGTGCAGTTTTAATGTTTGATTTTTCCATATTAATTATCACTTTCATTAAGTAATTTTTGAATTTTTCTAAGTAATGTTTCTTTGTCAACTTTGATTTCATATTCATTAAATCCAGAATTAAGGCCGATTGATCTGTCTTTAGGTGAGTCAAGGCTGGTGACTGCTATTGCAGGAATATTTTGATATTTTTCTTTCTTTCTCAGGGTTTTAATAAGTGTTAAACCATCCATTTCTGGCATTTCAATATCAGATACAATAAGATCAAAGTTATCCTTTTCTAATAGTTCTAAAGCTAAAAGTCCATTATCAGCAGTTGAAACATTATATCCCGAAGACTCTAGCTGCTCTTTTATCAATCTTTGGAAAAATATAGTGTCTTCAACTAGAAGTATTTTAGCCTTTTTTGTAATATTTTTTTCACAAGCTTCTGATTCAGGCTTTGAAAACCACTCCCTGGAAATTTTATCGACTATTTGAAAAAGGTCAATAAACAATGTAATAGTATTTTCAATAAGGGAGGTACCAACTATACCTTCTTCCATAAAATCTTCTTTATTCAATTCAAGTGGCATATTCATAACGTTTATTAAGTTGGAAATTAAAAATCCCATAGGTCTGGGGCTTTGTTTTGGAAGTAGTAAAAACATTTTTTTTGAATGTAATGTTTTTGACACATTCATTACATTTTCAAATCTTATTACAAGTGTAGTAACACCATTTATGGAAATATATTCCCGATTACCTATTTCCTGAATATTTTGGGGCTTAATATTTTCAACACGTTTCATTAAAATAAGTGGAATTGCAAAAAGTTCTTTTTCTCCACATTTAAAAAGAAGAATTCTATGTGAATCAGATCGATTTTTACTAAGTCCTTTATGAAATTTATTTACCGAATCTCTTGTAAACAGGAGTCCTGAATGATTAGAAATACCATTAACATCAAGAATAAGTGCTACAGTTCCATCCCCCATTATTGTAGTTCCTGAATAAATTTTAACTGGTTTAATAATGCTATGAAGGGGATTTACAACAATTTCTTCTGTGCCCAATACTTCATCAACAATAAGGCCAAATCTTTGAGAGCCAACTTTTAAAACAGCAAATATTAATATCTCCTGAATATCTTCTTTTTGTTCCAACATTTTTTTTGCAATTTGGCTGTATTTTTCTGAAATTTCAAATCTTGTTGATTCGCTAAACTGTTTTTTTCTTGCAAGAACTTCGTTTAAACGAACTACTGGTAAAAGATTATTTCTTAATCTAAAAACTTCTTGATCTCCATCTGTTTCTATCATTGTGTAGATTTCTCTATCATAAAGAGAAACAAGTTCTTCAACATTTATCTCAGGAATTGCAAATCGTTCATTGTTAATATTAACTATTAAAGAAGGAATTATGGCAAGGGTTAAAGGAAGTCTTAAATGGATTATAGTGCCTTTATTAGGCGTTGAATTAATATCAATGATACCGCTCATTTGTTCGACAGAATCTTTAACAACATCCATTCCAACTCCTCTTCCAGAGATTTCAGTTGTTTGATCTACTGTTGAAAAACCCGGCAGCATTATAAGATCGAGTAAATCCTTGTCTGTCATTCTATCCAATTCATTTTTGTTTTTTATTCCTTTTGTGATAGCTTTTTGCTTTATCTTTTCAGGTTCAATACCTTTTCCATCGTCTTCAATCTTAATATTTATTTGGCCTGCTTCATGATATGCATTGATCTTTATATAACCTGTTTCTGGTTTACCTGACTCTAATCGTATTTTGGGAGTTTCAATACCATGATCACAGGCATTTCTAATTATATGAGTTAAAGGGTCGGCTAATGACTCCAAAATAGTTTTATCAAGTTCAACTTCATTTCCATTTGTAATTACAATAATCGATTTACCCATTTTTTTCTCAAGATCTCTGACTAATCTTGGTATTCTTCCGAATAAATTACCTAAAGGCTGCATTCTTGTTCTCATTATTGCTTCTTGGAGCTCAGATGTAACCATATCAAGCCTTTGTGATATATCAATTTGTTTTGAATTATTCTTATCAACCTCAAGTAATTGTTGATTTCTTACCAAAACCAGCTCTCCTGCAAGATTCATTACTTTATCAAGAATCTTAATATTTATTCTAATTGTTTCAACTTGATGAGCTTCTATTTTTGTTTCAGGGATTATATTTGATTTATTTTTTTCATTAAATTTTGTATTGGATTTTATTATTCTTTGGTTTTCAGGTTTTGATTTTTTATTCTTAATTTGATTTGTGTCTTTGAAATTATTTTGCTTTTCAAAATTTTCTTGTGGATATGTTTTCTCTTTACTATGCTTTTTTGATTCATTTGGAATTTTAATTTTATTATTATGTATGTTTTGGTTTTGGAGAATTTTAATATTTTTTTCTGATAAATTTAATACCAAAGGTAATTCATTTGCATTTAAAGAAGTTTGATATAAGACAGATAAAAACAGACTATTTGTTTCTATTAAATCTGAAAAACTCTCTGCAATAGTATTTATGTTACATTGAATTATTTCTCCAAATCCAATTAAATCATAAATAAGAGTAGGCGGTGTAAGATTTCTTTCTTCTTCAAGCAAAAAAAGATCATATTCTAAAATAAATAAATTTAATGAATCTGATAATAAAGAAGAGTCATAAACAAAACCGATTTTACCAAGTTCTTCAACAGAAATAATTTTATCACTGGCTTTAAATTCTGATTCTTTAATAGTCTCTACTTGTTTTTGCACATTTTTTTTTTCTTGTTTTAATAATGTTTTTTCATTGTTAATATTGTTAGTTGAACCATTTTTTATATTAGATAATTTATTACATACATCATTAATAATTGGATTTTCATCTTCTGTAGGGTTATCAAGCAATTTATTTAAGATATCAACCCCTTCTAATAATACATCTATGTGGTTGGATTCTATCAGTATTTGACCTTCACGAACTTTTTGCAATAATGCTTCCATGGAATGAGTCAATTTTGTTATACTGCTGAGGTTCAAAAAACCTGAACTTCCTTTGATGGAGTGAATAGCTCTAAAAATTTTATCAATATATGTTGAATCATTTGAATCATCCTGCTTTTCAAGGGTTAAAAAGCTATTTTCAATATTTGTTATATGTTCTCTTGCTTCAATTAAAAAATCATCCAACAAAGCCTGATCTATTGTCATTTAATCCTCCAAATTCCATGAATTTTTTATTATTGAAAACAATTTTTTTAGTTTGTCATTCATATTAATAATCTTAATTTTGCCTCTTTTGTGAATTATTTTATTAAGAATTATTAATGTGCAAATTCCTTTGGAATCGATATTTTTTACATTTGAGAAGTTAATTGTGAAATTTATGCTTCCATTTTTTATCAGTTCATCAAAAATTTTTAATAATTCATCGGAATGATCCTTAATAATGTCATTTTGAGGAAAAATAATTTTTATATTATTATCATCAAAGACTTTAATCATTTTGTTTACCCTTGTTTATTATTCATATTATTTATTTGTTCTTCAATGAATTTTTCTGCAACAGGGGGAACTGAAGTTAAGTTAACAATAAATGAATTTGGTGTTGTATTATTTGAGGAAATAACCTTTGCATAAATATCATTTGAAACTTCATTTCCATCAATGTCATTAAATAAAGCGATTTTAATATTACTGAGGGGTTCAATGTTGATATTTGTTATAATTTCCATAGCTTTTTTTGAAATTTTATTTACAGTTCCTCCATGCATTTCTGAACCAGAATGTTTTCCTTCAAGTACTGTAAAATTTAAAGTTAAGCTTTTATTGAGTTGAGTTAAATTAATTTGTTTTTTTGGGAGAAAAAGATTAAATTTATCTGCAACTCCGCCAATTTCATATATATTAATTGGTTCTTTTACACCCTTTGGCATTACTTTAAGTTCATTGTCAATTCTTAATGAAGAGATACATTCATTTATTGTACTTTCAGAAGCTAATATTTGTCCTCCTGTAGTATATGATTCAATTCTTGATGTTAGATTAACATGGCGTCCAATAACTCCATATTTTGATCTTTTCTTCGAACCAATATTACCTACAACAACATTACCTGTATTAATACCTATGCCCATTTCAACTTCAGGATATCCGCAGTCAATATTTTTTTGGTTGACTATTTTCATAGCAAGCTGCATTTCAACAGAACAAGCAATAGCTCTAATAGTGTCATCTTCATCAGCTAATGGTGCTCCAAATATTACTAATATGGCATCACCAATAAATTCATCAATTGTACCTCTGTATTTTAAAATTATCTCTGTCATTACCTCAAGATAGGTATTTATCATACCTAAAACATCTTCTGGTGGAAGGCGCTCAGAAATTGATGTAAATCCACGAATATCAGTCATCATTATCGTAACTTTGCGTTTTTCACCCCCTAATTCTAATCCATCAGGAGTATCTAAAATACTTTTTACAATTTCATCGGAAAGATATCGTCCAAACGTTTTTTTTATAAACTGATTTCTTAATTCAAGCTCTTTACTTTGGGTTTCTAATTTAATGTATGCATTGTCTCGTTCCAACATATTATTGTAACTTTGAGAATGATACTTAATTCTTGCAAGCAGCTCTATTTTGTCAGGCGGCTTAACCATATAATCATTGGCACCAAGTTCAAATGCACTTGCCTTTATTTTTGCATCTTCATGACCTGAAAGAACAATTAAAGGAATTTTTGAAGTATGTTTATTTAAACGATAAAAACGAACCATGGTTAAGCCATCAACATCAGGCATAGTTAAATCTTGTAAAATAACTGTTGGTTTTACATCATTTGCCATATGAATTGCCATTTTAGCATCCTGACAAAAATAAAAAATAATTTCATTATCTTCATTCAGCATATTACCTATCATTTTTCCAATAAATGTCTGGTCATCAACTAATAATACACATATTTTTTGTTTTTTATTTAAGTCATAAATTAACTTTGATTCATTTGAATTTGTTTTCATACTCTGTTCCTTATAATTAAGTATGATTATTTTTTGATATTCAAAGTTTAAATACTTGGTAGTCCATAACAAGTAGTGCTTTTATTTATGATTATACTTGAATTTTCATGAGACATATTTTAGCCCTGAAAGGGCGTTACATAACAGCCCAGGGCAACGCCCTGGGTTAAGATTATATAAACAATTGGAGCCCTGAAAGGGCGAAACATAATTAAACAAAAAAGATAATTCCTATGTTACGCCCTTTCAGGACTTTAGCTATGTTTATATTTAACCCAGGGCTTTGCCCTGGGCTGGTATGTAACGCCCTTTCAGGGCTAAGAATTTGAATCACTATATTTATTATAAATATAATTAAAACACTACCTGTTATGGACTATCAAATCTTTTTACGATTTCTTTAAGACTTGAAATCATTTCAGAAATCTTAAGTACCTCAATATTAGTCTCTTTTGCATTTTCTAATGATTCTTTAGAGTATATTTCAATATCTTTTACAATATTATACGATTCACTGACGTCTTCAGAAACTGATAATGCCTTTTGAGTAGTATTTACAGTTGTTTCTAATATTTTTTTATTTGTTTTATTCTGTTTATTTATTGCCTTTGCTATTTTTTCATTTATTGTTGAGAATTCATTAATTGTATCATTAATAATTTTTACAGCATGCTGGCTATCTATAGTACTTTTTTGAACATTATCTATCTGACTTGTTATTTCATTAGTTGCCTCAGATGATTGTCTTGCCAATTTTTGGACTTCATCTGCGACAACAGCAAAACCTTTTCCTGCAGATCCTGCCCCTTCAGCTTCTATTGCAGCATTAAGTGCCAACAAATCTGTTCTGTCAGCAATTTCATCAATAACCAAAATTGTTTTTCCTATTTCATCTGAAGCACTTGCCATTGTTTTCATTTTTACATTTATTTCTTGTGATTTTTCCTTTGCATTTAAAGAAATTTCTTTTGCTTTTGATGAAAATTTTGAAATTTCTGCAAAAGACCTGGACATTTCTTCGATTTCCTGATTTTTATTTTTTACATTTTGTAATATTTCATTTCCAGAGATTAATAATTTTTTTACATTAATACTCGACTTTTCAGAAAGTTCTGCAACATCACCAGCAGACGAAATCGTTTCATTTGATAATGATAATAATTGTTCCGATGAAATGCCAATATCTCTTATAATATCTTTAATCTCATTTATGAAATTATTTATCTGGGTTTGATTTACCATAAAATTTAAATAACCTGTAACAACTCCTTTATGTTGAATGGGAATGGACGTACACCAAAAAGGAATTTTTATTCTTGTGCCAAAATCTTCACTTGTTTCAACTTGAATAGTTTTTTCTTCTTTCATTTCCTTAAAACTGATACATTCATTTGTCTGGCATTTGCTCGAATTAAAAAAATCATAACATTTTTTACCAAGACACATTTCTGACGAAATATCAAATTCATGGCAATAAGCATCATTAACGTAAATTAGATTATAATCCTTATCAATTTCCATGACAGGTATTGGAATATTTTTGAGATTACTAAGTTTAATAATCTTTTGTTCCTCTCCATTTTTGATATTCAAATAGTTTATCACCTGCCCTGTATCATCCCTATTTTTTATGTTTTGTTTTTCCGAAATATGGTCATTTGAAAAATCCTGAGCTAAATTTAAAACATCTATTAAAGGCTTACTTATTCTTTGAGTTATTATAAAAGCTGTTAATACTGATATTGTAATAGTAATAACAATAGCAATAATTATAATTGAAGCGGTTTTTGAATAGTTTTTACCTGCATTTTTGGATATTTTATCAGCCATGGAAAAAAATTCGTTTAAAGGTGTTATAATGCCAATCGAATAAAATTTGTCACATATTTTAAGTGGAGTATAATACAAAATATTTTCAACATTATTATATTTGTATTTTTCATTGCCTTCTTTGCCATTAAGCATGTAATTTTCCATAATTAATGCAAGCTGTCCATACTTGCTGTCAGTAAAATTAATAGAATCTTCATACGTGTATTTGTTATGTGAGATTACAATTCCCTGGTCATTTACAATGAATGTATGTCCTAAATATCCTTCATCATTATTTTTTAAAAGTTCACTTGCATAATTCCAGTCAAGATTAATTATTACAAACCCTTTAATTGCATTATTAAAAAATACAGGTGTTATTATTCTTATGGTAACTTTGTTAGTTTTTTTTGAAATTGACATTCCAGCGTTATAAGAATTATTTTGATTTATTTTGTGTTTAAAATATAAAAGGCTTTCTTTAAACCAGGAAGTATCTCCAATATTATATAATTCTTCTTTGAACTGTCCTGATTGAAGTGCAATAATTTCCTTTCCAGTTTCATCTACATAACGAATTTGATCGAATATTGTTTTATTAATATTGGAAGTTTCGTTGATTGAAGTCAGGCAGGTTGATAAAAATTCATTTTTTAAAGTATTTAATTTATCTTTTAATATCTTTTTAAAAAAATCATTATTAGATATACTAACACATATAAAACTATCCAATTCTTTAACAAATATGTAATAAGTGTGAATTTCATTATTTTCAAATTTGTATTTTATGAACTGAACTTTATTTCCTTCTTTATTTATTAGAACCTTTTTAAATGCCTTAATATTTAAATCATTAATTATATGCTTACCTATTAATTTTGATTTTTGATGAACTTGTATTTCTCCACTTCCATTAACCAAAAAAACATCCATATTCTTTTTTTGATTATAATTTAATACTGAATTTAAAATATATTCATTTTCTTCAGGTACTCCGACATAAATAGCTCCTATTATATTTCCTAAATTGTCTTCTACAGGTTTATAGGCTGTTATACACCATGAATTAACATCGTAAGCTTTTCCTCTGAATATTTCTCCCTTGATAATTGTTGAAATAACTTGATTTGGAGTTCCATCTGGATTAATTGCTGGTATATAAGTACCAACTGCCCTTGTAGCATCAATATTATTAACGTTTGTACATATTCTTAACATATCGCCATTTACATTTATTCTTTGTAATATCGTACAGTTAACATTTGCTGATTGTCTTACTTTATCAACAACTATGCTTTCATGATCAAAAGTAAATTGTTTTGTTATTAAATTACTGCCTAAAAAAAACTTAGGAATTGTTATTTCCTTTTCTTGTTTTGTATATTGGTTAATAGCAGTCCATTTAATTATATTTTCTTTATCAATCTCAGGAATTCCAATATTTTTCATAATATATTCAGCAAAAGCAAGACTTGTATTTATTCTTTCCTGAACCAGCTTTTTATATAATTTAATTGTTTTAAGTAACATTAATACATGATTTCTTGCATTAATTGCTTCCTTATTTTTTGTGTTGTCTTCTGAACCTATAAATAAATTCATATTAGAAGATGCTGCAAGTTTTTTTGAGGTGCTTGTTGTTAAATCAATTAACGATTTTATTTTTTTACTATCAGCATGAAGTTTCATTTTTATATTAGCATTTCCTAATTTCTCATGGTCATTATAAGCCTCGGATATTGTATTTTCTGTTACAGCTTTAAATTGTTTTAAACATAAAAATGATATTAATAAAACTGGAATTGTAATAAGACATAGATTGACTAAAATTAATTTGTATTTAATTGAAATATTTTTTATCATATGAAAATCCTTAATTTTTTTACTATAAAAAGAATCAAAATTCTAATAAAATTTATATTAACTATTATTATTAATATTAAATTTTTCAATTAATTCATGAAAACCTTCAGCAAGTTTTTTAATTTCAAATGCTGAATCATTTATGTTTTTGCTGCTTAAATTAGTTTCTTGAAAGGATTGATTAACAATTTGAATATTTTTAGCAACCTCACCAGCACCATTTGCTGTTTCAGCAAGAGTAATTGTAATATCTTTGGCACCAGATGACAATTCACTCATTGCAAAGACAATTTCTTTAGAAAAATTTCCAGCCTGAATTGCATTTTCAGCAATATTTTTGGATGCATCAATTTGTTGTTTTACTGATGATGAAATAGTATCAGATGATTTGTTAATTTTATCAATGATACTGGTAATATCAGTAATCACCGAAATTGCTTCATTTGTTTTTTCTTGAACACTGATAATACGCCTTGAAATATCTCCAGCTGCCTTATTGCTTTGATCTGCAAATTTTTGTATTGAATTTGCAACAACAGCAAAGCCTTTACCAGCTTCACCAGCTGATGCTGCTTCAATTGAAGCATTTAGTGCTAGAAGATTGGTTTTATCAGCTATTCTTTTAATTAATTGTGTAACACCACCGATTTCTTTTGCAGCTGTTTCAAGTGAAGACATAGAATCCTGTGCTTTTTTTGACATTTCCATTGCTTCTTTAGAAATATTGGAACCTTCCAAAGCGTTGTCACCTACTTTAGACATGGATAGTGAAATTTTTTCAATTGTTTCAGCAACATTGTTGATATTATTAGACATTTGTTCAGATGACTTTGTTACATTTCTTACATTTGCTGTCATTTCTTCAGCTGTAGCAACAATGGAATTGATATTTGCTGTCATTTGAACTGCTGCCGCTGCAACATTATTTGTCATTTTTCTCATTTGATCAGAATTATGTGTAAATTTTTCAGCGATTAAAAGCATTGAATCTGAAGCTCTAAACAATTTATTTTTATTTAATTTAACCTCTCCGATAACTTTTTTAAATACTTTTAGCATATCATTTATTCCTTCTATTAATTTTTGTGTTTCACTATTTTCTGCTTTTTGAATATTTTCTGAAAAATCAGTTGAAAGATCTAATTTTGTGAGCTGTAATGACATGTTATAAATTATATTAATAGATTTTACTATTTTTTGACTTACAAAAAGGGTAATTGGTAAAATAATTAATAACGTTACAATTATGGAAAGAAAAATAATTATTTTAAGCGTATTTAAGGGAGCATAAAATTCTTTGAGATATGCTGATGATGCAACAATCCACTTAAATTCAGGAATATAATCAAATACAACAAACTTTAAACGAGCATAAGGTTCGCCTGGATTTTTCCATGGATAGGTAATTGTTCCTGATTTTTGACCGCATATTTTTTTAATAAATGGAAAATTATTATCATCTTTTGAATTAAATATATTTTTGCCTTCTAGTTTTGGATGTATTATTAATGTTCCTTTTGTATCGATAATATATGGATAACCTGATTCACCGAATTTAATAGAAAGGATTCTTTCACGAAAATCTTTAATGTTTAAAATGTTAGAAAAATCTTCGCAATTAGTAGTCACAGAAATAATCCAATCCCAGGCTTTGAAATATTCAATAAACATCGCCTTTTCATGCTTTTTTGTATCATCTGGATTTTTCCATTCATATTCTAAATAGCCTTTTTTTTTGATTAACATTTTTTTAATAAATGAATATTTAGATAGATTAGTATTTATGAGTTTTGTTTTAGGATGAATAACAACAACCCCATCACTATTTGTAACACATATATATCCATTTTTCCCAATTGTTTGATTTAAAAGGATTTCCTTTGCCATTTCTTTTGCTTGTTGCTCAGTTATTTTACCTTTTTGAAAATTATTATAAATATGAGCGACAATATCTTTATTGTTTTTAGCTATTCCCCTTAAATGATTTTTTATTGATGAGTACATTGAAGTTTTAAGCAAATTTACGATAGTATATGTTATATTGGTAAGTTCACTTTCTATATTTTTTGAAATAGTATTGCGAACATAAGAATATATAAATAAAGAGCTTAATGATATGGCACAAATAACAATTATTGAATAAATTATTATTAATTTGTACTTAAGCTTTATTTTTTTTTTATTAAAAATCATCGCATCTCCAATATTTTTAAAATTTTTTTTATTGTGGACGCAGTGGACAAAGTGGACGCAGTGGACAAAGTGGACGCAGTGGACGCAGTGGACAAAGTGGACGCAGTGGACGCAGTGGACAAAGTGGACGCAGTGGACGCAGTGGACAAAGTGGACGCAGTGGACAAAGTGGACAAAGTGGACGCAGTGGACGCAGTGGACGCAGTGGACAAAGTGGACGCAGTGGACAAAGTTGAAATTAAAATCATAATATCAAAACCACTTTATACAATGCGACTACTTTGTCCACTGAGTCCACTTTGTCC
>Ga0272440_1002077_pt1 | contig 15870 bp, 31 predicted proteins | sample SSMMMBAug17_FD_192440 | JGI IMG/M metagenome (GOLD analysis project Ga0272440, IMG submission 192440) | Marine sediment archaeal communities from Little Sippewissett salt marsh, Falmouth, MA, United States - SSM-MMB-Aug17 | ecosystem: Environmental > Aquatic > Marine > Wetlands > Sediment ... | reverse complement strand
TTTAATAGTTGCATATTGTTTTTTAATTAGTTATTATATGTATAACAAACAACGGAGTTAAAAATGAATTATGGAAACGAAATGGAAAGAAGATTAGTAGAACAAGCTGGTAATATTCAAGAGCCAGAAGAATCAACAATAGTGTATAGTGAGATCATTGACGATGTGTCTTATGAGATTGAAAAGGCATATTCTAATATGAGTGACAGTCCTTATTATACTGTTTATGTTAATAATTATAATATGGTTGGCTGGGAGTACGATTCAGAAGAAAAAGCAATGTCACAAATTGAGTTTTTAACAGAATTTAAAACAATATTGGAGAAAAAATAATGATTAACGAAAAGTTAAAAGAACTAAAAGCCCTTGATAAAACTATCGAGGGCAACAAAGAAAAAAAGGAAAAATTGATTTACAGTGTAATAGCTGACAGGATTAAGCTTCATAACATTAAATCAAAATACTACTATGTTGTAGTATTGGAAACCGGTGTAATAACTGGCAACAACTGTTTAAAGGCTTTATGCGAGATATTTCAGTTAAATTATGGAACAATAAAAAAACAAAATTACGACACGCCAAGATTTATAAAAAAACTAGGTGGAACTATTAAACGTGTAAAGGTGGAGGATTATGTTTAATAAAAATTTTTATCCTACTCCTGATAATGTTATTTCTAAAATGTTATCAGGCGAGCAAGTACAAAATAAATATATCCTAGAACCAAATGCAGGCAAAGGGAACATAGTTGAGTATATAAACAGACTTACAGGAGGTTATTACAAATCTGCAAAAATTGACTGTATAGAAATTGAGCCAGAATTGCATCAATTATTAATTTCAAAAGAATTTAATGTAATTGATTTTGATTTTTTAAAGTTTTCTCCTGAAAAGTACTATGATTATATAGTTATGAACCCCCCATTTCAAAACGCCATAGATCACGTTTTACACGCTTTAAGTATTGCCAACGGGGCAAAAGTCATATCTTTAATAAATACAGCTAATTTAAGCAGAGAAACGACTAAAATAAGAAATTTAAAACAAATTATAGAAGACTTAAACGGAACTATAAAAGATTTAGGCAGTTGTTTTGTAGATTCTGAACGAAAAACAAAAGTCGAAGTTAGCTTAATTAAAGTACAGACAATAAGACCGGAGAACCCTTTTAATTTTAATTTAAAAGATAAAGAGCAAAGTATTAATTTTGATTTTACAAAAAACGAGATTGCCAGAAATGATAATCTTGAAAATATAATAACCAGATATAACAAAGTTAGCGAGTTATTAAAACAAAAAATTCAGATTATGAATGAAATGAAACACTACTCTCAAGGTTTATTTAACCAGACAAGAACACTTGAAGATGTTGATAAAAAATATACTGGTAGTTCAGCAACTGATTATAATAATTATATGAATGAGCTTAAGTCAGAAATTTGGTCAAAGATTTTCTCAGAAACTAAAGTAAGAAAATACTTAACTTCAAAAGTACAAAATGACTTTCAATCTAAAGAAGAGCTGATCAGAAATTATAGCTTAACAAAAGATAATATTATTGCTGTTTTAGATGATCTTTTTTTCAATCGTGACAACATTATGCAACAATGTGTAGTTGACTGTTTTGAAGAACTTACAAAATATTTTAAAGAAAATAGATGCTATGTTGAGGGCTGGAAAACTAATGATCGTTGGAAAGTGAACAAAAAAATAATACTGCCTTATGCTTTTTCTAATACTCGTTGGTATGATTATCCAAACTGGAATTATCAAAGATTAGACACAATTAAAGACTTAGATAAAGCGTTGTGTTATATTTCTGGAAAAGACTATAACTCAATCACAACAATGGAATCAGTTTTTAGAGATAAAAAACAGTTTGGAAAATGGTACGAGTCAGAATTTTTTGATATTAAAGGATTTAAAAAAGGCACAATTCATATAAAATTTAAAGAAAAATATCTTTATGAACAGTTTAATATAACTGCCTGTAATGGCAAGAATTGGTTAGCAAAATGAAAGCAAAGCATAAAATACACGGTTATTCAGTAAAAATAATAAGTAAAAAAGGAAAATATTATAAATGTTTTATTACTGATAAAACTCCTGTAATGGCAACTATATTAAATATATTGGAGGAAAATCTTGAAATGCAGGCACTGTAATATAAACTTAGCAACTGAGCAACATCATGTAATCTTTAAAAGTCAGCGAGGGTCAAACGACCCTTGCAACATTATAAATTTATGTCAAAGTTGTCATTTTGCAATTCATCACGGTAATAATACTAAACTAAGAAAAGAAGTATTAACAACTTGCTATGACTACATTAGACATAATCTTGACAAAGTACAAAAGCCAGGTACTAAAATACCAGACTGGAAGCTTGCACACATAGAGCAAGGAAACTATGAATTTATATTTGAAAAGATGGGGCTAATATGATAGAATCAATAAACAGAAAGCACATGAAACTAAGTAAACACCCGGAAGCACCACTAAAGCACGCTAAATGTCCTAATTGCCATTGTGTTAATTATGACAAGTACTCAGAAAGCAACTGCGTTTTAAAACTCAATGAAGCAATGCAATGTATTTACAATGAGAAATCACAATACGAAAGGAAATAAAAAACGATGTTTACGACATTGATGTCGCTAAGATAGAGCCAGTTAAATTCTGGCTTTTTTTATTGCTATTTGTGTTTTATGGTATTATAATTAAATATAATTTAAAAGAAAGGGTATATATGACAAAACAAACAAGTATGAGATTGCCAGAAGAAATAATCAAGGAAGTTGAGAAGCTGGCAAAAAAAACAGATCGAAGTAATAACTATTATTACGCAAAGTGGATTAAAGAAGGATTAAAAAAAACTAAGGAGAATCAAAAATGAAGAAATTACTAATTGTTTTACTAATTGTAGCAAGTGTAACCTTTGCAAAACCAACTACAAATTGGGAGGGTGTAGCTAAGTGTATAATAACTTATTTAGACAACAACTTAAAAGACCCTGATAGCTTAGATATTCGCAGTTGTAGCAAGATAATATCAGAAAATGGTGCTTACTATCAAAGAGTAAATTACACAGCTAAAAATAGTTTTGGTGGCAGAATAAGAAGTAATAAAGTTTTTATTATTAAACAACATGGATATAACTACACAGTAACAGGACATTATGATTTTAAACTTTAAAATGGAGAAAAATAGATGAATAAAGATGCTTTTTATTTCCCTCATTTTAGCAATGCAAGACATGACAGAAAACTAAGAAGAGTCAGAAAACAGTTAGGAATAGAGGGATATGCTATTTACTTCATGCTTTTAGAAGTTTTAAGAGAACAGGAAGAATTTAAGTATCCTTTACAAGATGTTGATTTACTTGCAGATGATTTTAACACTTCGGAGGAAAAAGTAAAAACCGTAATTACTGGTTATAATTTATTTCAAACAGATGAAAAAAACTTCTTTTCTTATAAATTTAACGAGTTTTTAAAGCCTTATCTTGATGGTAAACAGAGAAAAAGAATATCTGGTATTAAAGGAAACTTGATAAAGTACAACAGAGCAAATAAAGAAGACTTAGATAAATTAACAGATGCTGAAATAATAGAACTTAATGATCGCATAGCGATCGCAAACAAGTCGCATAGCGATCGCTGTCCCTCGCAAAGTAAAGTAAAGGAAAGTAAAGTAAAGGAAAAGAAAGTAAAAGAAAGTAAAGATATTAAAGAGCGAAAAAAAGATTTTGCAGAAAAGCTTGCCGGTTTCAAAGAAACCTACTCTTCAGAACTTTTAAGAGCTTTTTATGAATATTGGACTGAACATGGTGAAAATGATAAGAAGATGAGATTTGAAAAAGAAAAATCATATGACATTAAAAGAAGATTGGCAACTTGGAAAAATAGAGAAAAAAATTTTAAACCAAAAAATGATATTCCCACAGTAGAAGAACAATGGCAAGGTAAAGGAAAAGGCTTAAGAGATAAGTATGATTGGGAATATGATCCAGATTTTAGACCAGCTACACCAGAAGAGTTAGGGATTGAGGATATGCCATTTTAAAAAAAAGAAAGGTAATAAAATGCAAAGTTTAAAAGATTTTATGTATGAAAATCCTGAAATGTATGAGCTAATTACAAACGCAATACAAAAAGGAAGTCAGATTGATACAACTGAAAAAACAGAAAAAGAAATACAACAAGAGGAAAAAAAGCTTTTCTTTCGAGAGATAATAAATAGCAAGATTCCACAAAATTACAGAGAAAACACTTTAAATTATTACAACTTTAAGCCTGATAGCTTAATTTCAAGGTATTTAAAAAACATGCGTTACAACATGAAAAAGGGACTTGGAATATTTTTGAGTGGTAATCCTGGAACTGGCAAAACTTGCTTTGGATGGGCTTTAATAAAGCTTTATATTTGGAATCATATTTATACTAAAAATATAAATAAATGTCATTTTACAACTTTTAAAGAAATGCAAGATTCAATTAACTCTGCAGAAGATAGACATCAAAGAAAATTATTTTATATTGGTCGTAGTTTGCTTGTAATAGATGAATTTTGTGCTGATGGAGAGCTTACAAGTTCAGCAAAAAATAATTTATTAGAAATATTAAATAAGAGAATTGCTAATGAAAGCGGATATTATGGAAAACCAACTGTATTTACAAGTAATCAGGATTTAGAAACTATTAAAAATCTTGCAGGTCCTGCAATTCAAGACAGAATAAATGGTTTTTGCATAAAGCATGAATTTACAACAAAAAGCAGAAGAAATGTAATGGATTTATTAAAATTAGACTAAAGGATAAAGCATGATAAATAGCACAGATATATATAAACTAAAAGAACTTGACTTAGAAACCCAGCAAGGCACAGCTCCTGAGACTATAAAGGATATTAAACAAGATATTGAATATTACAAAGAGCTAAAGATTGAGTTAAGAAACATAATCAGAGGAGTAATAACAAACAAAAAGCTAAAACATTATTTTGACGAAGAAGAGAAACAGGGAAAACACCCTTATTTATCTTTTGATATTCCTCTAAATCAATTTGATTGTAAGATTAAGAATTGTGAAAGATGGATAGTTGAACTTGAAAACATAATGAAAAAAGAAGTAAAAAAAAGTAAATAAAAAAGTTGCATATTGAATAAATTAGCCTTATTATATAGGTGTAAACAAAATGGAGAGTTAAAATGAAAGTAGAAATAGTAAAATACAACGGGCTTTATTATTTAGATGCAAAAACAGGCAGAGAATTAAAAGTTAAATATACTGATATTGATAAAGGTTGTTTTGTTTATAACGAAGATCAAATGAGAAAGATATTTGATTATTGTCTTTTGATGAATATACCATTCAGTTTTAAAAAATCAATAATTTATTAAGGGGTTAAAATGGAAGTAATAAAAGCACTATACACTTGTCAAATAATATTTAGCACATTAGAGCTATTTTGGAATGACAAGTATAAAACTAAAGACTGGTTATTAAATTTTATACCAGGTTGGTTTTTAATTAAGACAATAAAAGAAAAGGGGTAAAATAATGGAAACACAAAACAGTTTTAGAGATGTTCAGGAAACACTAGACTACTACAAACAAATTAAAAGAGAAGCTTATAAAGTTAAAAGAGAGGCTAAAAAAGAAGGATTAACTTTTGAGTTTAAACTAAAAAAACCTACAAACCAGTTTAAACTTTTAGATAATATATTCGAGTGTAATAAGTTTTACAGAAATGTAAAAATGAAGCTCCAAAACATAGAGCGAGAAAAAAAAGAAAAGAAACTTAAAAAAATATTTATAAAAAATAATAATTATGCTTGTAAAGCTAACAGAAAAGCCAGAAAAGATGGTTTCGCAATAAAGGCAGTAAGTATAAACGGAGTAGAAACATTCGATTCTCATGCTAAATGTGCCAGAGATCTAGGTATACCAGAAGCAAGCTTTAATCATATGTTAAGAAGAGATAATTCAATAAATGTTACTGGATATGATTTTATTCTTAAAAGTGGAAAAATTGTAAAATCACATACTAAAGTCGATGTTTATACGGCTGCTGGATATATTGAAACCTTACATCCTTTTGAGATCATGAAAAAATATAATCTAATAATGGGAGATTATAACAGGCTAGTCAAGATCAGAGCGGAAAGAAACGGTTTTGTATTTTCTATAGCAGGTCACAAATATAATAAGATGTCAAGGTATTGCACGCCGATACAAGTCACAGAAAAAAACGGAACTATAAGAAAATTTGCAAATGCAATACAAACAGCAAAATATTATAAAAAGCCATTACCAGCAATACTCAGCAGTTTGAACATATATTTCGACATTAAAGGTTTAAAACTTAAGAGGTTGCCAGAATGTTAAAAGATGAACTTATAGGACAAATATGTAGCTTAAAGGTGTTAAATAAAACATATACAAGCGAAACAAAAGAATTATTAAGCAAAAAAAGAAGAAATGATTTAAGAAAAATATTATCAAAACTTAAAAGGGAGCGAAATGAAAAAGCAAAAAGATCAATTTTTAAAATGGTATCTCTGGTTCAACCAAGAATATAACACAAGAAACAAAGGTGATATGAGCAAAACAGAATATAAAAAGCTAAAAGAGAAGCTTCAAATTATATCAGATGTTTCTTTTATATTTAATAGTCAAGCTAAAATAGATGACTATATAATTAAAACAGTTTTTAAAGGATATTTTGATTGCAATTTATTAAAAAAATAGCTATTATGTACTAACTATAGAGGTATTTATGAGTGATGAAAGCAGAATAAAACAAAGAAAAGATATCTTAAGAGTAATAAATGTTCACTTAGTACATGCCGGAAAAGTAGATATCAGAGAGCTTTGTGACGGAATTTATGATTTAGTTAAAGACAAAGATCTATTTAATTCATGTAGAATATATAAAGACGGGCAAAAGGATTTAGAGATAAATGCTGATTGACAATCATAAAATTAAACCTTGTAAGTGCGAAAAAGGTAAAAGAACAAAAAAGATTATAATAAAAGAATTTGACATAGAATCAGAAAAGATTATTTACAAGGTTGTAAGATGTCAACATTGCAATGAACTTTTAAAGACGTATCATGTGTAGATTTATAAAATGGAATAACAAATATATAAACTTAAATGATGTTTCTTCATTAGAGATAGTCGAAATAAATGATGATATGTTTGATATAGTTCTTGAAAAAAGAAATGAGTTGTTAAAATATGTCTTATCTACACACAAAAGCAAAGATGATGCAAAATTAGTAATGGATAGATATTTAACATATATTGACATAATAGAGTAAAACAGATATGTATAAAGTATTTTTTCAAATAGGAAAAAAGAAAATGCTTCAAACAATAGAGGCAGATAGTAAAGAAGATGCAAAGCAAAAGTTTATTGATAGCATTAAGTTCCACAAGATAGAGAGTGAAAAGTTAGTTAATCCAGAAGTAGAAAAATTAAAAAATATATTTGGAATGTCATGAACGTAAATAAAAAAGATGTAATCAAAAGATATAACAAGCTGGTAGATAAATGCGAAACCGAGCTAGGAACTAACTGTTTTAAAATAGCCGATTTTGCAATAACTAACACTGCCACATTAACAACATTTCATAATCAAGCTGAGATAATGGAGCAGTTGTTAAAAGCTAAGAAAAGGAAAAAGTAATGAACAATTCAGATTTTATCGAAAAAGTGCAAGATGTTAAATTACACTTAGAAAGAGAATTAAGGAAAAACAACTTCGAGTATAACGAAGACTATAAACAGGAAGAATTATTATTGTTGTTAGCAATTAGAAATTATTTAGAGAAGTAGATGTTTGAGTTTAATTTTAATACCGGTAATAAACCTAAAAGTAGTAAGATATATCAAAAAAAAATGAAATTTACTAATAAGCATTATAAACAAGCTGAATATATAGATGGGCTACTTAAAACAAAATTACCTTTAAAGGATGAAGAATATTTTTTTATAACTCAAAATAAGTTTAATCAATTTGCTTTTACATTAGCGGTTTTAAATAAAGAACCAGTACAAGAGTTATATATAAGCTCATACAATGTTAAAAATGATTTATTACTTGTTATAGAAGATTTGTTGACCAATGGAAAAATAAAATACTGTAAGCTAGTTATTACATATTCAATACAAGCAAGATTGCCAGAGGTATACAAGAAGTGTATAAACCTTAATAAAAAACTTAAAAACTTTGATATTACATTATGCGACAACCATACAAAACTAAGTTGTATAAAAACAGATGAAAACTATTATGTAGTTTCAGGAAGTGGAAACTTTACAAGTACAAATAAAAAAATGGAACAATATCAATTTATAAATTCAGAAGAATTATTTAATTTTTATACTAGCTGGTTTAACGATCAAAAAACAGAAGAAAAGTATTTAAAATGAAAGACAATTTAGACACTATAAAAGCAAAATTATTGCAAGAACTAGAGAATAGTTTAGGCAATATAACAATAGCGTGTAATAATGCCGGAATAAAAAGCCGTCAAACATTTTATAATTATTTAAAAGATGATCCAGATTTTAAAGAACAAGTAGACAATATTCAAGAGATAGCAATAGACTATACAGAAAGCCAGCTATTCAACCTTATTAAAGACCAGAATCCAACAGCTATATTATTCTACCTTAAAACCAAAGGAAAACATCGTGGATATGTAGAAAAGCAAGAGATAGAAAGCAAGAACACTAATTTAAACATTGAAAAAGAGATAACAGATGAAACAAGTGAACAAGATGCAAGCAGAATATATCAAGAGTTTATGAAAAATAGATAACTATGTATAAAGAAATATTTAAAGATAGAATTAAAACATTTAAGAAATTGGAGTCTAATAAAAGACTCCTTTCTTCTTTTAAGCAACATTATAAAACTAATCACGTAGATTTTATAAATGATTGGGGAGTAACTTATGATCCTAGAAACGATGGAATATTAAAACCAAAACTAATGCCTTTTATTCTCTGGAAAAGACAAAGAGAGTTAGTTGAATGGTTAATGTGGATGAGAGCAAACAAAGAAAGAGGCGTAATTGATAAGGCGAGGGGTGTTGGTGCAACTTGGGTATTTGGAGCAGAAACAGTATGCGGATGGCTTTTTGAGGATGGATATTCTGCAGGTATTGGAAGTCGTAAAGCTGACTTAGTAGACAGAAGAGGAGATCAGGATAGTATTTTTGAAAAACTAAGAGTGTTTATTGATAATGTGCCTTATTTTTTAAAACCAAAAGGATATGACCCTTTAAAATGTGCTTTTTATATGCGGATAATCAATCCTGAAAACGGATCAACAATCACAGGAGAATCAGGCAATAATATTGGGCGTGGTGGTAGAAAATCAATATATGGTTGGGATGAATCAGCATTTAGTGAAAATGAAGAAAGCATAGAAGCTTCATTATCTGAAAACACAGATTGTCAGATTGATATAAGCACTCATAACGGCACAAATACTTTATTCTTTGAGAAAACTCAACAATATAAAGATCAGAATGTTTTTATCATGGATTGGTGGGATAATGAGAATAGAGATCAAGATTGGTATGAAGCTAAGAAAAAAGAAAAGGCAAGTGTAGGATTATTACATATATTTGCACAAGAAGTAGACAGGAATCCAGGGGCAACACTTCAAAATGTGGTAATTCCTAAAATTTGGGTAGATGCTTCAATAGATGCACACTTAAAATTAAATATAAACTGGCATGGGCGGAAAATATCAGGGCTTGATGTTGCTGATGATGGCACAGACACAAACGTACAAATAATAAGAAATGGCTTTATTGTAGAGTTTATGGAAGATTGGGCTTTTAATGACTCTGATACAGCAATAACAACTAGAAAAGCAATAGAGAACTGCAAAACATTTAATTGTTTAGATTTAAATTATGATGCTGTTGGTGTTGGTTCAGGAGTAAAAGCAACAAGCAATGAACTATATAGATCAAATAATCTTAAAATAAAATTTAACGCTTTTAAGGGTTCTTTTAGTGTTGATAATCCGGATTCAAGGATAGTAATAACCGACCCATTAACAAATAAACAAGTATATTCAAATCTTAAAGGGCAATATTGGTGGAAACTTAGAACGGCTTTTGAAAATACATTCAAAGCTTTAAATGGGCAACCATACGACAAAGAAAATATTATATCAATAAGTTCTAAAATTAGAAAATTAGCACAATTAAAAAGAGAATTAAGTCAGGCACAATTTGAACATAATCAAGCTGGTTTAATAAAAATTAAAAAACAACCAGATGGGAAAAAATCTCCAAATATGGCAGATGCATTAGTAATAAGTTGGAGAGTACCAAAAACAATTACACCTATTGCCAGAACTCTCAAAAATAACAATCCTCGAAATATATATACATAAAAAAAAGCTAATAAAAAGGTTGCATATTGAGCATTTATGTTACACTTTATAAGTAAAAATAAAAAGGAGATTAAAATGATATTTGACAAAATAAAACCAGAAGATTACCAATATGAGTACGTTGTATCACTTCTTAAAACTAGATATTTAAAAGATGAACAAGGCTTATTAGTGTCTTCTAAACTAAAAAAAGAAACAATAGACAGATTAAAAGAAGATGGCTTATTTGTTTATAATGGATTTATTGAAGTATCTGAATTAGAGAAAAAACATATTTGTTACTGGGTTACATATTATAAAAGCAGAGATATAATAATAGATAGTTCGTTTTCTTCAAAAATTATAAGGGTATAAATAAAGATATACTACATAAAAAGACTCTAACTACTAGAGTCTTTTTTTTGTTTCAATTTTAACATATATTTATTATCTTATATAGCAAATACACTATAGGGATTTACTATGTTAAAAAAAGATCTTGAAAATAAAGTATCAGAATTACAAAATTTACTAAGAGTTAGAACATTTGCAGAAAATTCAAGAGTTCGCATAAATAAAAGAGATGTTGATTTCTCAGAGCTTGAATATAACTTTTCAGAAGATGATCTGGACACTACAGAGATACTTGAAATAGCAAATGATAACATAGTTAAATCAAACATTCAGCAGATAACGGTTGATCTGCTTAAATATCCAAAAATCTGGAACTGGGAAGAATCAAACGAAAATGTAAATAGTTATGTTGAAGATTTATTTAATGAATCAGCAGAGTATTATATTGATTGGGAAAAATATTCAACTCAATCTACAGCAGAAAAAATTAAATTTGGTTGGGTTGATTTTTATCTTAAATGGACAGTTCAAAGAACATTAGAAAAGATAATTCCTTTAAATCAGGAATTTACTACTATACAATCAGACGGAAAGCATTATTATAACGATGCAAGAAATAACTTTTTAATTGAGAATGATAAACGCTTTGCAACTGAATTTATACAAGTAAAGTTTAACGATGACGCACGTAGTAGACAAGGAAAAACACTATTTAACAGACAGATGTTAAACTATGTAAGATTTAAGAAAAGATTAGTAATATTACAAGATTTAGCATTAGATAAAGCTGCGATTCCTGCTGTAATTGCTATGATGGATAAAACAGTTCAGGAACAATACGACATTACTAATACATCTACAACAGCAACAAATGGATTAGTAGCATTTAAAGCCCTAATAGATACTGTATCAACCGAAATGGCAGATTTGTCAAGTGGCAATGGAGTTGCATTAACCGGAGTCGATAAAGTACAAGCATTAAGCAATAATATAAATCCTGATATGTTTAGTAAGTTTAAAGCTATGGCAGATGAAGAACTCGCAATCGCTATTCTGGCAACCGCTAAAACGACACAGCAAAGCAATAAAGGAAGCCGGGCAAGTGATGAGGTCGGACTTGACATTCAGGATAGCATTAAACAGCAATTCGCAAGGCTTATACAAAGAGAAATAAACAACATATTAAAAATAATTGTAGAAGTTAAGTTTGGTAAAGATACAATAACACCATCTTTTAAGTTTGATTTCAGACCAGAAATAGACACAAATGAGATCTTAAATGCTTGGAACTCTGGCTTGCCAATTAAAAAAGAAGCATTACCAGAATACATTTACTCAGAAATAGACAAAGAAGAGTATTTGCAGAAACAACAGCCTCAGTCTATGCCATTTAACGAAAAAAAAAAGATAACAAAACCAAAAGTAACACTTTTTTAACCTTTGCAGATGGTAAAAAAGACCCATACATGATTAAGGCTGATAAAGCCACTTCACAAATACAACAATATATAGTTGACTATTCCTCTGATTATGCAGAAAAAAAACTATTATCAGGCAAGAAACTAACAGAATTAGCAAGTAAAAAATATGTAGATGACATTTCAAAAGCGTTCAATGAGATGCTTTTAATTTATTACTTATATGGTAGATTAAAAATAAATGACATTTTAAGAGCTGAAATAGCTAAATATGATAAAAAGGAAGCAGATAAGATAATTTTTAAGCAGATTCAGGTAAAAATACCAGGGGAAGATGAAATAATAAATATAAAAGATTATATCGGCAAACAATACAGACCAAACGACGCTATCAATAATCTTTTAAATCAATTAGAAATCAGAGAAGGGGATATATACAAAACTCGCTTAAATAAAGAGCAATTACTTGAAAAAGCTCGTAAAATAGGAATATTAAGCTATTCAGACTTTGTAAATAGAGTTAATACAAAATTAGCTGTAGCTTTAGATTCTGGACAGCCATACTCACAATTCATTAAATTATTAAAAGCCGATGGCGTGCCAGGATTAAAACTAAATGATCTTGTAAAAATGGATGGCTATTGGCTAACGACCTTTAGGACTAATTCAGCTAGTATTTTTAACTTAGGATACTTGGATCAGAGAGACGAGGTTAAAGAGTTTATTGAGTATGAACAATTTACATCTGTATTTCAGATACACCCGCAATGTCAGGAGCTGAACGGAGCAGTAAAACCGACAGGATGGTTTGAGGAAATGGGGCTAATTCCTCCTATTTTTTACAACTGCTCTTCATACATTACAGCAATATCAAAAGTCAGGGCAGAAGCCTTAAACATTAAGCCTACACCTGGCAAAAATAACATCAAAGCAAACGAAGGTTTTGGAAAAGTTACAACTAGAACCGCTTGCAACTTACCAAAAAGCACAGAAAGCAGACTACCAAAAGGATATAAAAAACTCTTGTAATTACGTAAAAATATATTATCTTATTAAAAGTGAGCATACGATTTAATTTAGTGGTATTTATTAAATTGTATGCTTAACGCATATTAGGGTTAATAGGCTAAATACCACAACAAGCTTATTGACCCTTTTTTATTTGAGGTAAATATGGAAATATGGAAAGACATCCCCGATACAGAAAAATTGTATTGTATTAGTAATTATGGAAGAGTTAAAGCAAAAAAAAGAATAGTAAATAGAAGAAAAAAAGGTGCTTTAATTATTAAAGAACATATAGTAAAAGGGAGTATTGATTCAGAAGGATATAAAAGACATACTTGTAGTATTAGAGGGAAAAAAGTGTTTTTTAAATGTCATCAAATGGTTGCATTATTGTTCATAGGTAAAAGGAAAGAAAATAAAGTAGTAAACCATAAAGATTACAATAAGCTTAATAATAGAGTTGATAATCTTGAATATGTTTCAATAAGAGAAAATGTATGTCACGGAAAAAATAAAGGTAAAAACTCATCTATGTATGTTGGAGTAAGAAAACAACATAATAGGTTAAAATATAGCAGTGAAATCCACTACAATGGAAAATATATTTTCCTAGGTTCTTACGACACCGAGGAAGAAGCAGCCGAAGCATAAAACAACGCCCTTGACAAATAAGGCATACAAAACAAGTATAAAAACGTCTTATAACAAGAGATCTAATCACTCTCTTTTTTTTGTCTTCACCGTGTGAATAAAGTAAACAAAATGCTTGCTATTGTTTACAATGTTTTGTATTATACTATTGTAATAATAACGGATTATGTATAGCACGCTTCTTTTGGCGTGCAATACTTTGTTATGCTTAGTTAATATTGAGGAGATTATGAAAAAGATAATATTGCATTTATGTGCTGATTTAGGTAGTGATAGCTGGTATTACCAACAAGATGATAATTATGAAGTTATAAAAGTTGGTATTGATATTGGAGTTGAAAATTTTACACCTCCTGAAAATGTACATGGAATAATTGCTAATCCTGTTTGTACTGAATTTAGCACAGCTAGAGGATTTGATAGAAAAATAGATAAGCCAGATTTGACTATTTTAAATCACTGCTTGAGAATAATAGAAGATAGCAAACCTAAATGGTGGGTTATTGAAAACCCATTTAACGGAACCATGAAGGAAGTTTTAGGTAAACCTGACTTTGTATACCAACCTTGGGAATTTGGCAGCCCATGGACTAAAAAAACAGCTTTATGGGGAAAGTTTAATAAGCCTGATAAGTTATTTAATAAATGGGAGGAAATAGAAAAGAATGATAAACTTTACATAAGACCGGGAAGAAAAAAGCCGGGAATGGTTTACTTCCATAAGTCAGCTATTGACTTGATACCAGAGTTTTATAAATTTAAAGAATATGTTAAAAATGATGCTGACTTTAGGTCGCTTTGCTCTCAGGGATTTGCGAGAGAATTTTATATTGCGAATAATTAAGCTTAACGAGTTGGTGTAGTGTGCTTCTTTTTGGCACACAACACTTTGTTAGCCACTGTAAGTTTAAGGAGAATAAATGAAAAAAGGTTATATATACGAAGATCAACAAGTTTTATTTGGAACTAAAAAAATAATTGGTTATGGGAAAAATGACTGGTTTGTAAAAGAAATAGACAAAAAACTATCAAAAAAACTAATAATAGAGAACCATTATAGTAAAAAGGTTTGTAATGATGCAACAACTCATATTCATTTAGGTGTTTTTATAGAAAATGAGCTTTTAGGTGTTTTACAATATGGTTATGCTATGAATCCTCAAAGTATGGGAGGTGTAGTAAAAGGAACTAAATTAAACGAATATAAAGAGCTTAATAGAATGTGGTTAGATGATAAAGCTCCTAGAAATAGTGAAAGTAAAGCTATAAGTTATTCAATTAAATATATTAAAGCAAGATACCCAAGTGTTAAATGGATACAAAGCTTTGCTGATGAAAGATGTGGCGGGCTTGGGATTGTCTATCAAGCATCAAATTTTAAATATTTCGGTTCTCACACAAGTATTTTTTGGGAATTTGAAAATGAAACTTTCCATAACAGTCTTATCACAAATAATAATAGAAGTAAGAAAAAAGAACTTGAAAGTAGAGGTTTTTATGAAAATGCAATAAAACAAGAGTTAAGGCAATTTAGGTATATTTTCTTTTTAGACAAAAGGGAAATAAAAAATTGTTTACTAGAAGAAAAAGCTTATCTGAAACACTACAATGGAGATTAGCTGTTATTGTGGCTAACGACAACCTATAGCCAGCCGATCCATCAAACTGGGATACTTGCGACGATTCAGATGGCTGGCAATAGATTGTTAGCAAACGTTTCTGTCTAATAATAAAAGAGGTATTAAAATGATAAAAGGTAAGAACTGCAAGATATTTCCAGAAGAATTTTTAAAGTATTTAACTGGAAATAAAATAGATGGAATAGGTATTTTACCTGATAAGCAGGAAATAAAAATGAAATATGATGAGTTTAAATTTCCACTTGGTTCACTTATAATTGATTTTAATAAACATTTGAGAAAACCATTTTGGAAGAAAAAATATAATCACGATTTAGTCACTGAAATATATGAAAGAATTTTAAATGGGATAACTATAGTAAAAGGATTTTAATGTTTGCTAACACTATG
>Ga0272440_1002076_pt1 | contig 15873 bp, 8 predicted proteins | sample SSMMMBAug17_FD_192440 | JGI IMG/M metagenome (GOLD analysis project Ga0272440, IMG submission 192440) | Marine sediment archaeal communities from Little Sippewissett salt marsh, Falmouth, MA, United States - SSM-MMB-Aug17 | ecosystem: Environmental > Aquatic > Marine > Wetlands > Sediment ... | reverse complement strand
TCCACAGGACGTCAAAAGCAATGGCGTTTTTTACCACTTGGCAAATTATTGGTTAAATAACGTTCTCATTTCAAAAGAAATTCCTTTTTTGCTTTTGCCGCCTGTGAGCTTAGTCGTTATTCGCCTTTATTTCATTCAATCATATAATCAAAATGCTTATACTGATGGATTGGAAAAATAAACTTTAATCGACCATTCATCTTTTAACACAACACTATGTATTAATATTTTTTTATGTTAACATATAAATTATATTTTATAATTATTTTACTTTTTGTTTTTAGTTTCATAAGATCAGATCTCAGCGGAACTGATTTTAGTGGAATTGATTATAATGGAGCAGATCTCAGCGGAACTGATTTTAGTGGAGATAACTTAAGTAGAGCTGATCTCAGTGAAGTTGATCTCAGTGGAGCTGATCTCAGTGAAGCCGATCTCAGTGGAGCTGATCTCAGTCTTGCTGATCTTGAGACAGCATATCTCAGTGGAGCTAAGCTCAGTGGAGCTGATCTCAGTTTTGCTAATCTCAGAGGTGCTCAACTAATTAATGCTGATCTCAGTGAAACTGATCTCATGGGGGTTAAAATTGAAGAAGCTAATTTCAAAAATGTAAAAAGTTTACCTGGGTGGATAGTGAAAGGGTTAGATAAAAATGGAGAATATACACAAAAACGTTTAGTTGAAGCTATAAAAAATGGTTTTTTAAAACTTAGTGGAGCTTATCTTGTCAGAGTTGATCTCAGTGAGACTGATCTCAATAAGGCTGATCTCAGTAGAGCTTATCTTAGAGGAGCTGATCTCAGTAGAGCTAATCTCAGTGGAGCTGATCTCAGTAAAGCCAATCTCAGTAAAACCAATCTTGATAGAGCCAACCTTGATAGAGCAGATCTCAGTGGAGCAGATCTCAGTGGAGCCTATCTCATTGGAACTAATCTCAATAATACCAAGCTCATAGGGGCTAACTTCAATTTTGCTTGTTACAGAAATTTTAGTTTCATTATAAACAACAACTGTCGTAATTTTGGAAAAGGTACCTCGCTCAGTAATAATCATAATCATTTTCATGATTGGATAGGGAAAGGTTTAGACGAATATGGATATTATACACAAAAACGTTTAGTTGAAGCCATAAAAAATGGTTTTAAAAATCTCAATAGAGCTAATCTTAGTGAGGCTGATCTCAGTGGAGTTAATCTTAGTGGGGCTAATCTTAGCGGGGCTGATCTCAGTGGAGTTAATCTTAGTGGGGCTGATCTTAGTGGAGTTAATCTTAGTGGGGCTAATCTTAGCGGGGCTGATCTCAGTGGAGTTAATCTTAGTGGGGCTGATCTTAGTGGGGCTGATCTCAGTGGAGCTAAACTTAGTGGCGCTGATCTCAGCGGCGTTGATTTCAGTGGGGCTGATCTCAGCGGAGCTGATCTCAGTAGAGCTAATTTCAGTGGGGCAGATATAGAAGCAACTAATTTTTCAAATATAGAAAAGATACCTGAATGGATAGGGAAAGGTTTAAATCAATATGGAATATATACACAAAAACGTTTAGTTGTAGCCATAAAAAATGGTTTTAAAAATCTCAATATAGCTAATCTTAGTGGGGCTGATCTCAGTGGAATTGATTTCAGTGGGGCTAATCTCAGTGGAGCCAACCTCTCAAACGCTAATCTCGAAAATGCAACTTTATTAAATACAAATATCAAAGAAGTAAATTTTTTTGGTGCTAATCTGTCTGGAGTTAAATTTGAAAAATCCTACTCAAAAACAACGCTCATTACACAAAAAATTGAAACAATGAAAGATGCAGTTACAGCATATAGTGTTCCTAAATCAATGATATTAAAAGAAACTGCATTAATAAATTTAATAATAGACTTTAAAAAATCAGAAGAAAAACTTGTTAACATGCTTATTGAAGAAAAAAAAAAGAAAGGTTTAAATATTTTTGATTTTCAGTTTGAATCTGATGAACTCAAAGCATCAGGAAAAATGAAAGCTACACTAAAAGGTAGTAACTTTGACATTGCAGAAATATCAGAACCAATACAAGTTTTGACATTAAACGATATATCAGAATGGAAATGGCAAATTAAGGCTTTAAAAGAAGGTCGACAATCACTTCATTTATCTATTACAGCAATTTTTGAAATCAATGGAAAAGAAGAAAAAAAAACATTTCGTACTTATGACAGAATAATTGAGGTAATAGTAAAGAATAGAATAAAATTTTTCTTTTCAAGTAACTGGTCCTGGATAGCTCTTGTAATAACAACCATAACAGCAATATTTACTGCATGGCTTACTGTTTTTTTAACTAATAAAAAAACACATAAACAAAAAAAGAAAAAGTCGAAAGAAGAAGAAAGTAAACTTATCATAATTTCCCAATAAATAAAATAATGGGAAGTTTTCAATTATGTCTGATGAATTTAACAATATTCTCAAGTTTGCAGAGCAATTAACAGCTACATTTTAATGTTCCTTTAGGTTTGTAAATATGCTGGTCATAGTGACGTTTTTTGGTAATTGTTAAATCGTAAAAATAGCTTTATCAAAGGGTTCCCGGACAAAACTCAAACAGGGTTTTAGCGAATAACACAGCGCTCCACAGGACGTCAAAAGCTATGTCGTTTTTTACCAATCGGCTATTTATAGGTTAACAGGGGGTCTTTTTCCACAATAAAATCCTTTTTCGCTTTTGCCGACTGTGAGCTTGAACGTTATGAAATTTTAGTACTTTTTGCTCAAGACATATAGTTCGTGGTAAAAAAACGCTGAAGTTTTGAATTTTAATGTTTAGGTTCGACAAAAAATTACATTTCTGTTATATAGTGTCTGAACGAAAAATACTTAACAGCTTGAATTAAGTATTAGGATTCAGGGGACTACAGTATGGCTGTTGCGGCTTTTGAAAATGCTTTCAAAGTTGGTTTTGTCAAATATGAAGTTACTGAGATTAGAATAAGCCTTGGATATAGTTACTTGGAGGTAGGCGAATACGATAGAGCCATTGAGAAATTCAAAAAAGCTCTCTCTCTTGATCAGAATTATTATAAAGCTCTTGTCGGTTTGGGAATTGTTTATCGGCAAATGGATGATTACGCAAAAGCAACGGATACCTATAATCGCTTGCACCGGACGCAAAACAGCTGGCGGGAAAATTGGGTGGTGTTCTGTCAGGTTTGGGTAGCGCTCGCTGTTTAGCGCCGGTGAAGCGGGCGATAGCAGGAAATGGCATTATAAAACTTCATGCTATTTGGTGAAAATGGCGTTAAATCATTTCAAAGTTCAAACTTAATTTCTTAATTTCGTAAGGAAAAAACAATGCTAAGCTTTAATACAACAAAAGCACAGGATTTGGCTACCATATTAGCAATCCTCGGTTCGTTAATTACAGGAATTGTTTATATTGTATCTCTAAGTAACGCAGTTGATGAGATTAAAAGAACAAAAGCACCTTTGGCTGAAATTCATACTGTAATAAAAGAATTAGAAAAATTAGAAGGAATGAAAGCAGATGCTGATAAAGTTTCAAAATTGGATGGTAGGCTTGAAGCTTTGGAAAAAGATAAAGACTATTCTTCAATATTAAAAGCAAAAAATACTGCCATTTCTGAATTTAGAGCAGCGGTTGCAAATGCTCGTGCCGAGCTATCTAAAATTGAAGAAGAAAAAATAAATGCTATTGAGTTGATTCATGCTGAAGTTGGAAAAGCTGAGAAAGTTAAAGGAGACATGACAATTATTGTAGACTCAAAAATAGAGAAGCAAGTCCAGTTATTAGAGGAAATTAAAATATACTATAATGGAGAAATAAAAAAATTAAGCGCATTAGTTGATGCCGCTCAGAAAGCCGCAAAAACCGGTATAGATAATGCTGAAGTAGCTCAGAGAAAGATTTCCAGTTTAGAAAGTAGGCTCAGTGGTTTAAAACTAACTTTTGTTCGTCCTTCTAATATATATGATATAGCTAAAAGGGGACAGGAAAAAGATTGTCCGGTCAATACTTTTGCATATGGTTTTCGTAATGCTCAAACTTTTAATCAAGCCCTAGATATGTGGCGCTGTGGAAGTGTTGAGCTTCATGTACCCAGTAAATAGTATGGTGCTAACTTAGCGCTCCAGCCCGACCGTCCGCCGTCGGGCTTTTTCGGTATTTCAGGCTCCGTGCAGGCAGGCGGCGGCTGAGCTTAGGCGTTAGGTCATTGATAAAAAAAGTTTGTTCGTGGGAAGAATAAAATGACATACATCTCATCGTTTCCATCTGCTTATGATTATGATGTAGCGCTCTCCTTTGCGGGGGAAGATCGAGTATTTGTGGAAAAGCTCGCCAGAGCACTTAAGTCTGAGAAGGTGAAGGTTTTCTATGACAAAGATGAAGCAGACAATTTATGGGGTAAAGATCTGTATGCCCATTTGAGCGATGTGTATCAACGAAGAGCGCGGTTCACGATCATATTTGTTTCAAGGCACTATGCTGCCAAACGCTGGCCCCGCCACGAACTCCAGAGTGCTCAAGCCAGAGCTTTCCAAGAAGCAAGCTCAGAATACATCCTGCCAGTGAGATTTGATGATACTGAAATACCAGGATTACCAAAAACAATAGGGTATGTGGACGCTCAATCAATGGCACCGGAAAGAATCGCGGCACTTTTTGTTAGAAAACTTGATACTGAACGTCGAAAAATTGGTGCTAGAAAATCAGCAGACGCCTCATCTCATTTAGTTGAAGATCTCAGGCTACCAATCGATATTGTTATTGAAAACTCCACGTATCAAGGGTTTGATTTCAGGAAGGCTCCAGTGAAGACGTTGGATGCAGTATTTCTTGCTTCTTTTGATCCACCCTCCGATCCATTGATGGGGAATCTTGAGTACAGGATCGCAACTGCAACAGAACATAGTGTCACAATTGGACTTAGGTCGTTTTTTCCTGAGCGGCCTCCTACTATAGCTCAGCTACCGGCTCGACCTTTCTTGAAAGTAAGAATAGCATTGGACATTTCAGAATACGAAACCTTGGATGGTACTTCATTTCGACACATCTATACATACACGGGGTACCTACCTCTTACAATAGTCAACTCACTGGGAGTGTTGTCTGCCAGGGATGAAGACGAGCTATCTCTCAAGGGGTGTCGGTTCTACGATTTATTCGATATCAATATCAGCAGTACCAATATAGAGATTATTGTTGGCATGTATCTTGGAAGCCTGATTGAGGATTTGCCCCATCGGTATTATATGGCAGTAACTGCTCAAGCTATGGGCTAAGTGATCTGGGTGGAAAAATTTCCTAACAATTCGTCCAAACCGACGCTCGTGTTTAGCGTTATTTATTCAAAACGTTAGGCAATTTACAATTAATAATTTGGATGAATAGTAAATATGGTAAATATGAAAGAAAAATATGATATTGCACTCTCTTTTGCGGGCGAGGTCCTTTGCGGGCGAGGTCCTAATCAAGAGGTTCATAATTTAAAATTCGCTATCCCCTCAAAAAAGACAGCGTTGGTTCCTTGAGGGGCATAATTAGAGCGGAATTCATAGACATTATATCTTTTTACCAAAAGATAAAAAGGCTTTTCACGTTATGGAAATGTTTGTATATTGAAACAAAAATCAAATTTACTATTACTATATGTTGTGTTACTTGAGTTAAATCTATATCCCATAAAATCTATTCGATATAGCAAATTATTACCTGGCATGTTCTAACTGAAAAATGTCATTTTAACTGGGGGCATCAAAAGAAGTAGATTAAAAAGCTAATTGCAAATACCATATATTAACAAAGATTTTTTTGAATTGTGTAAAAGAAAGTGCTAATTGCATAGTATCGTTTTATATTTCATAACACAGCGCTCCACAGGACGCCAAAAGCAAGCACGTTTTTTGCCAGTTGGCAAATTATTGGTTTAAGAACGTTATCGTTTCAAAAGAAATTCCTTTTTCGCTTTTGCCGCCTGCGAGCTTAGTCGTTCGCTTCAAGTTAGACGATAAGCGCTAATGATCAGTTGTACAATAATAGCCTATTATCTTTTCACTATTGGCTTTAGAAATAGTTTTAAACTAACTTCATTTTTTTAAAACCAATAAAATGTAATCATTAATAACCATAACAGAAGGAGAAGATTTTGGAAAAGAAAACTACGCACAAGAAAGTAAATGATTTTTTTGCAGAACAGGACAAGACGAGTCAATTATTTGGTTTATATCCGAGTAAAAAAGGACAGGTTCGCATATTTCTTTGGATGGAAGGTTATGAGGATTTTCACAAAGTTTTTGTAGATATTCCTGAAACAGCTATAGATTCAGTGATACCAACAGATAAAAAGGTATTACACCACGGGAAATTATTAATTTTATCAGAAATAGTTTTTAGCGACGGTGTTGAAAGCCTTTTCACCATTCATGATCTTTTTAAACAACTATCTAATAATTGTATTTTACTTCCAGGCCAATCTGATGATGATACAAAAACTCGTAGAGGTGCTCTTGTTGATGACGTAGTTCCAAGAGCAAGAGGTGCTGAAAAAAAAGAGCTTGATGGAATCTCTAGTTTTTCCAGGCCCGTTGTTTAAACATTTCTACATAAAAATTCTTAATGCTCATCTGGGAGTTAAAAGTTGAAATATTTTTAACAGTTTAGCATTTTTACTCATCTTGCTTTTAATGAGTATCCCAGATGAGTTTAATTAAAGTATTAGCCAAATTAATTGGACAATTTTATTATGTTTGATATCCAAAGAAATTATAAAGATAAGCTTCCCATGGAAACAGTAAACCGGATAAGAGATATCCTTATTAATTTGGATATATTCACAAAGGAATCATACTGGGGAAATCCATACTCGAATCTTTTTTCTGTTAGCATATCAACAAGTCATGAATTAGGGCGTTTTAGCACCAATGGGAAGGGACAATATGAAGATTATTGTTTGGCGAGTGCTTATGGTGAATTTATGGAAAGACTTCAAAATAATTTGTTTTTATTAAATATTTCATTACCAAACTATCAATATTTAAAGGATAAATTTGGATTCTACTCATATCCAGATGAAATTTTTTTGAGTGAGACAGAGTTACGTACCATCCCTAAAAATGTTCTTAAAGATATTTTTGGTGTTAGTGAGTACGACTTAGATCGTGTATTAAATGTTTATTATAAAAATGCACTAAAGCGTAACGGAAAAGGATGTCTGGCTGTTCCATTTTTCAGTTTTCTGGAAAAAAAAGTAATTTATCTTCCTTATAATTTATTACTTTCATCAGTTGGTTCCAATGGTATGGCAGCAGGTAACTCAAAAGAAGAGGCAGTTTCCCAAGCCCTTTTTGAATTAATGGAGCGATGGGGTTCATCAATTATCTTTCACGAACAATTGACCCCACCCGATATCCCTAAAGAATATTTAGCTCAATACCCAAGGGAGTTAGCAATAATTAACGAATTAGAAAAAGATTCCTTGTTAGTTAAAGTAAAAGATTTTTCTGGAGGAATTGGTCTTCCGGTATTAGGCGTAATGGTAATAGATGTGATTAATAATTCATATCACCTTGATGTCGGTAGTGACTCTTCTTTCCAGGTGGCTTTAAGTCGTTGTATTACTGAGCTTTATCAAGGAATAGCTAATTCAAATCAAATGCATTTACGGATGATGAGAATTCCAGAAGAAAATCCAGAATATTTTGGTTGCAATTCGAATATATCTCAAAGACAACGTGAGGACGAGTTTTGTAAATTTACTGTTGATGGAATGGGACGATTTCCAGTCGAGCTGTTTAAAACTGAGCCCTCATATAAATTTGCCCCCAACTCATTTTGTCCAAAAAATGATTTTAGCCAAGAAATTAACCATTGGATAAAACACATAACAAAACTCGGCTATGATGTTCTGATTAGAGACATTTCCTTTTTGGGCTTCCCTTCTTATCATGTTTATATTCCTAATGTAGCAAGCGTAGGAATGCGTCAATCTGAAAAAAAATATGATTTTGATAAATTAAATAATTTTGAATTGGCAATTGAGTTATGTTTAAAATTATCTGACCTAAATAATACAGAAATATTATATATTGCAGGGACATTGAGTCAATTCGATTTAAATAAAAATGTAATTGATTTATTTGGGCTCGAGTTCGATTCTAAGGTTAATACAAAATGTCTCTCTATTTGTGTATTTGTAATTATTTTGTATGTAATTGCATCAAGTTTTTCAAAAGCTTATGAATTTTTGAAAAAAAATAAAATTCATATCATAAACGAAAAAGAAATTGAATTTCTTGAACGTTTTCAAATATTGATAACCGCTGTAGTTAATAATTTGGAAATAGTTGATGATTTTAAAGATGACCCTCTCTTAAACGAGATCTTTGTTTTTGCGTTCAAAAAGAGACATAATAAACGGAAAATTATAAAGCTACTCTCTCTCCCTACTTGCCCAAAATGTGATATTTGTGAATGGAATAGAAAATGTCTAACTTCAGGCAGGTTGAAATTATTTTCATATATTGCACCACATTATATTGAAAAGAAAGACCATATTAAGCAACATTTTAATTTCAATTTCGGATAAGCTTATGTTTTGAAAATTTTGAGTATGACTACAGACAGAAGCATGAATGTATTAAAGTGCTATTGAAAAAGCGAACAAGTCAATAAACCTGACCCTAAAAGCCGAGTCTGGTTTTTCACATTTTGCAACTGTGTTGTTTAAGTAAACTTATAAAATTTCTGCCTGTTTCGTCGGCTTTTAGGGCAGGTTATCTCAAGCATTCGCTAAATTTTGTTCAATTCTATAAACTAAAATGTTAAACGCTGTAGTTAGTTGTTTAGTTTGGGTTAGAGAAACATCCTTTTTCAAAATACTTTTTGACCTTTATCTACAATGCAAACTGTATTTACTATTACATTTATAGGTTGATACAATGTGTTTGAAAATCAAAAAATTACATAAACAAGCTGGTAAATATTCAGCTTCATTATAAAATACTGGAGTAACATTATGTCTGAAAAAATAAAAATTGAAAAAATGAAAAAATTCTGTGTCATATGCAAACAAACTTATGGCAAATATATGCGTGAATGCTGTACAAAAAATAGCTTAGTCTGTATTAACTTTCATGGTTTTATTAAAAGAAAAATAAAATATTTTAGCTTATCAGGAAGAGAATTAAACGAAAATGATTTATTAGAAATTTTTAAACAAGAAGAACTTATTTATAAAAAGTTGATTGATATTAGGAAAAAACGTTTACTAAAAATCAACGATTCAAATAACAAGAACATTGATGAGTTAAGTAAACTAAAATCAAAACATTTTGATATTTTTGAATTAATTAAAAATGTTAATAATGTGTCTATAATTAATACAAAAACAATAGATCAATTTATTAATGCTACGAATCAAATATCAAAAAATGAATACCCATTTGTATGGGCTTCTCTTCAATCAACTTTAGGGAGTCTATTAGCGCAAAAAAAGCATGGTAATCGCGTAAATAATCAAGAGGAAGCAATAGCGGCATACAATAGAGCTCTTGAAATAAGGAATTATAATGTTACACCATATGAATGGGCATCAACTATGAATAATCTTTCTATTGTTTATTGTGAGAGGATAATTGGTAATAGAATTGAAAATATTGAAAAATCAATTGATTGTTGCCGAAAGGCACTAAGGGTATTTAAACGCGATACATTTCCACAAGATTGGTCTCAAGTAATGTGCAATTTAGGAAATGCTTATTATTCAAGAATCAAAGGAAAAAGAAAAAAAAATATTGAAGAGTCAATAGATGCATACAATAAAGCTTTGGAAGAGGTTACAAAACATTCATTACCCCTAGTTTGGTCAAAAATTAATCATAATTTAGGTTTAACCTTCTACTCTTTGCAGGATATTGAGAAATCTTTGATGTTTTATGATAGAGCATTAGTTGTTAGAACTCTTGATAAATATCCTATCTTATGGGTTGAAACAATGCATTGTCGTGCTTTAGCTTATTTGAAACCTACTAATAATCAAAATGTGGAAAGGGCTATTGATATACTTAAACAAGTTCTTAATAAAAAATCGATATCTTATGAGTGGTGTGAAGTTAAATATACTTTAGCGTTAGCATTTTTAACAAAATTGTCAAAGAAAACAGATGATATAACTAAAAAAAATCTTCACAAATTAGAAAATGAATTAACAAAAATAGAAAGAGATGATGGTAATACTTTGCTAATGTATGCAGCAAATCATGGATTTAGCACAATTGTTAATATGATAATTAATTCAAATCAAGATATTGTGAATATAACAAACAATGAATATTCTACAGCTTTAATTTGTGCTTGCCAATCTGGCCAATTTGAATGTGTCGAGAAATTATTAAAAGCAAATGCTGAACCAAATGTTCAAAATAAATTGGGGTTAACACCTCTTATAGCTGCAATTATTGTAAATAATATTGAAATAGTGAAATTACTCATAAATTTCGGAAGTGATTTAAATCAATCATACTTTGAGTTTACTCCACTAAACCTTTCAATTTTTCAAGACAATGCAGAGATTGCGAATTTTTTGATTAACAGTGGCTGTAATATTAATAATATACCTGAAAAGGGAACCTCACCACTATTTTTAGCAATAAGCAATAAGAATACAGCCCTATCTTTAGTACTAATCGATAAAGGTGCAGATTTAAATGTACAAAATTCAAAAGGTAATACACCTTTAATGGAAGCAATATATTTGAATAATCTTGATATTATTTATAAATTAGTTAATTGTGGTGCAGATTTAAACATTCGGGATAATATTGGATATACTGCACTCATGATTGCAACTGATTTGAATAATACTGACGTTGTAAAACATTTAGTAAAGAATGATGTTGATATTAACATTACTGACCGTTTAGGAAATACTGCCTTGATTGTTGCATCGAAGAAGGGGCATATAAATTGTGCTAAACTGCTTATCGAATACAATGCAAAAATTGACATAGAAAATGATGCGGGTGACTCAGCAAATAAAATTTTGTTAAGAAATAGCCAAATTAACTTAAATGAATTATCTAAATATGAAAATATAGTTCCACAAAAAAAGGATAAATACGATAAAAATGATAGTAGCAACAAAAGGTTAATAAATCGAAAACAAGTTGCACGTCATCTAAGAGTATTTATATCTTCAACATTTATTGATATGGAAGAAGAACGTAATATACTTGTAAAAAATATTTTATCTCAACTAAATGAAATTTGTGAAAAAAAAATTATATCTCTATCATATGTTGATTTAAGATGGGGAATAACAGAAGAACAATCAAAAAACGAAAAAATCCTTTCTATTTGTTTAGATGAAATAGAAAAGTGTAATGTTTTTATAGGGATATTAGGAGATAGGTATGGATGGATACCTGAATCAATACCCAATGAATTACTAATGAGAGAAGAATGGTTAAAATATCACAAAGAAGAGTCAATAACAGAAATTGAATTTTGGAAGGGGGCTTTCAATACTAATGAAAAAGCAGTTTTTTTCTACCTTAGAGACTCTTCATATTCCAACAACAAGAATAATTCAAAATTTAAAGAAATACCATCAAATATTGAAATTGAACGTTTCGGAAAAAATGAAGCCAATTTATTAGCGCAAATTAAATATGACAAGCTTATAAAACTGAAAAAGAGAATTACAGAAGGCCCTTTTATTAATAAAAATTATACAACCCCGAAACAATTTTCAAATATGGTTCTTAAAGACTTAAAAAAACTAATTAATGATAAATATCCAATTGAATTTAGTACAAACTTCATTGAAAGAGAAAAACTAATTCATGCAAATTATGCTTATTCTTTGACTGAAAGCTATATTGTGCGTGATGATTATTCTAGACAAATTTCACGTTGTAATGAAGCGAATTCTCCATTAGTAATATCAGGGGAATATGGTTCTGGAAAATCAGCGTTGATAGCTAACTGGCTTTATAATAATAAAGGTAATTTAACCAATTATGATTTATGCATCCCTTATTTTGTAAAGGCTAATAACATAAGTAATGAAATTGATGTTTTGTTAAAAAGAATTATTAATGAATTAAACAACTTCTTTTTATTGCAATTAGATTTAACTAATATAAACAATAGAAATTACAGTGAAATATTTGTAGATACTATTCATTATGTATCTCAACAAGAAAATTCTGTTATTATCATCATAGATGACATAGATAGAATTACACATAATTATGAAAAATTTGACTTATCATGGATTCCACTCGAAATTCCAAAAAACATACAATTTATTGTAACAACATCATGCATTGAACAGGCAGAGAAACTTCAATCACGCTCCTGGGATATTTTAGAATTAAAACCACTTAGTATTGATGAAAAATTAGCATATATTAAGAAATATTTTAAACAATTTGGAAAAACTCTTTCTGATAATCTAATAGAACAATTAGCAACTTCGATTATTTCTAACAAGGTATTGAATTTACAAATAATTCTCTTTGAATTAAATATATGCTCAGATAATGAGACACTTCAGCACAAAGTTAATGAATTATGTAGTTTAAAAAATACTTCAGAAATTTTAAATAAAATTTTTTCAAGATACGAATTAGATTATAATTTTGATGTAAAAAAAGTAATGAAATATATAGCGACTTCTAGGTTTGGTTTGGATGAATTAGAATTAAGAACTTTAGCTGGAAGCAATGGAGATCCATTACCTCAAATATATTGGCTTCCTTTTTTCAATGTTTCGAAATTTTTATTTTCTAATACTTCTGGTTTGATAATTAACTTTTCGAATGATTACTTCAGAAAATATATTGAAACACGCTATATGCTATCAGATAATGAAAAAATTTACTCTCACACTATTCTTGCAAATTATTTTCAAAATTCGAACAATCCGAGTAGAAAAATTATTGAATTTCCTTGGCAATTATTGAAATCATGTTCATGGTCAAAATTGTATGAATTGCTATCAGATATATCCTTTTTTATTAAATTATTATCAACAAGATATTTTGATTCGTTCATGTATTGGTATTACCTTGAAAAAAATGGATACTCTCCTTCAACTGCGTATCAAAAGGTATTCGATAATCCAAACATCTTATCTCATGAATATCTTTGGGTTTTTGCTAATTTTTTTACTGAATCTGGATTATCAAATAAAATTGAACCAATGATGAATATAATATTAAAAGAACTAAGAGCGAAAAAGAATTGGAAACTGCTACAACCATATTTAAGCTTAATGACCAATATTTTATCATTAAAGGGAGAATTACAAAAAGCTCTAAATATTATTGAAGAACAAATCCGGATATGTAACCAACATGATAATATGGAATTTCATTTAGGAAAAGCTTTTTTACAAAAAGCAACAATTCTTTATAAATATGGTAAAATAAATGAAACTTTACTTTTATATAAAAAAGCTTCAAAAATATTCAAAAAATTAAATAAACAAAAAGAATATTTAGAATGTGAATATTACATTAACACTTTAACAAAAGATAATAAGAACATATATAACTTTATTAATAAATTTGAAGATAAGTTGAAAGATGCAAACAATTCATATGATTTACTAAATATTCTTTGCATCAAGGCACAAACACTTCAAGATATTGGTGATTATGATCAATCAATATCTATTGCAAGAGAAAGTGTAAAAAAAGCTAAGGAATTAGGCCTATTAACTATTGTACAGGATTTGTTATTAATATTATCATTAGGGATAAAAAACAGAGCTATTCAAAGAGAAAAATCTAATTATTATCAGAATAATGAAAATACATTTATTATGGATTTAAAAGAATCGCTAAAAAAATCTAAAGAACAAGAAGAGCTATCTAAAAAGATAGGTGATATTGATAATTTCAATAATGCTATTGGAAACCAAGGAATCATTTATAGACATTTAAAAGAATATCAAAAAGCATTAGATTGTTTATTATTACAAGAAAAAACTTGTCGAAAGTATGGCTATATTCTCTCTTTGGAACGTTGTTTATTGAATAAAGCAAATTTGTATACTGACCTCAATGATTATGAACAAGCTAAAAAAAACTATGAAGAAGGAGAAAAGATTTGCAGAACGTTAAATTTACCTCACATTTTATTCAGTAACCTTTTCAATCAAGTAGTATTTTATTCTTCTGAATGTCAAAACTACCCTTTTGCATCAAAAATACTCAAAAAAACTTTTGGAATAGAGCCTTTTGAAATTTCATTAGAAAATCAATTTGAATTAGATAATTTTACTTTTGCATCAAAAATAGCTGAAGAGGCTTATGAAATTGTATTAGAAAATCATTTTGAATTAGTTAGTAGCTATAGTGAACATGTGAATTTTTTAAAAAATGTTCTATCAACAAATGCGAATTCAATAGTATATCTTTATAATAAAGGAGTAACCAACCTAAAGCATAAAAAATATGATACTGCACTTGAGTTTTTTAATAATATTTTAGATAAACACCCAAATATGTTAGATGCTTTATTTAACAGAGGAGTTGTATGGATAAACAAAGAAAATTATTCAAATGCATTAAGTGATTATAATAAGATAATAGCAATTGATCCAAATAATTCCCGTGCATATTATAATAGAGGCACCATATGGCACAACAAAGAAGAATATGAAAAAGCTATTATGGATTTTAATAAAGCTATTAATTTAGATGAATTATATGTTAAAGCATATAATGATAGAGGATTAGTTTGGTATGATATGGGTGAATATACCAACGCTCAAAATGATTTCAACAAAGCAATACAAATTGATCCTAAATATGCAGCATCATATAACAATCGTGGCAGAATATTCCTAATCCAAAAGAATTATTTAAAGGCAGTAGAAGATTTTAATTCTTCTTTAATTCATGATAGTATGCACTTTATTGCATACTATAATAGAGGAATTTCTTATTATTATATTGCTAAATTCAATAATGCTATTGATGATTTTACTAAGTACTTAAACCAATTTCCAAATCATACCGAAGCATTAAGATTTCGCTCTTTAAGCTATTTGTCAAGTGGAAATTATAGGTTAGGAATCAGTGATTTAAATGCATATTTAAATATATTTCCAAATGATGATCAATCATTAAGTGATAGAGGTTTAGCTTACTTCCATCTTAATGAAACTGATAATGGCATTAATGATATAAAAAAAGCTATATATTTAGCCCCAAATGAAGCTGAACACTACTTTAGAATAGGACTTTGCTATTCTAAGATTGGTCAATTTGAAGAAGCAATTAATCATGTTAAAAAAGCAGTACAACTAAACTCAAAAAATGAAATTTATCAAACTATGTTAATGGAATTATTAAAATAAATTATTATATTTTATATTTTCTGATTTTTACTTATTTAATACAGTTCTAAAAAATTATTCCAAAAAAATAGTTTTATAAAAACGTTCATCAAAATTAACTAGAACCTGTTGCAAACGAATTATACTGACTGTTACATTTATAGTTTACTTTTTGCTTGAGAATTTGATACTCATAGTGAAGTTTCTTGGTAATTATCAAACTGTAAAATATAAATTACTTATTTATAAGTGATTCATCATCATTAACACAATTCCGTTGGGTGCGAATAACCCAGCGCTCCACACGACGTCAAAAGCAATGGCTTTTTTTACCAGTTGGCTATTTATTGGTTAAATAAAGTTATCGTTTCAAAAGTTATTCCTTTTTCGCTTTTGCCGCCTGTGAGCTTAGTCGTTATTCGCCTTTAGTTAATTCTTGCTTATTGGCAAATGAGCAAGTCGCCAGCATTAAAGTGTGTAACAAAAAGTTAGTTAGGAATTAGAAATTGGATAATGGGTGACGTTGATAGTTGATTGT
>Ga0272440_1002075_pt1 | contig 15880 bp, 13 predicted proteins | sample SSMMMBAug17_FD_192440 | JGI IMG/M metagenome (GOLD analysis project Ga0272440, IMG submission 192440) | Marine sediment archaeal communities from Little Sippewissett salt marsh, Falmouth, MA, United States - SSM-MMB-Aug17 | ecosystem: Environmental > Aquatic > Marine > Wetlands > Sediment ... | reverse complement strand
ATCGGTCGCCCTCAGAGGTACTGGCTAATTATTCAACGCCAGAACTATTATCAAATCGGTCGCCCTCAGAGATAATCTCAAATTATTCAATTGATCAGATTCTAACTGGCTTAAGTTCGGAACAACTAAAAGCCCTGTCAGAAATAATTAATTCGTCGAATAGGAAATAAAGTGGACTTCTATGATGTTATGCTTTTCTTCAATCCATACATTGAAACAAGTAGGCGGTCATAAGTTTTCGGGGATAAAAAATTTGATCACATAGTAAAAAAAAGAATTGCAATCAGGCGAAAATGTACGATCTCGGCAATTGCAATTTCAGGCGGTCGAACTTAGCCTGACGCCTATGGGCTTTAGCGCTACGCTGTACTTGTAGTTGCTGAGATTGTACATTCTTAGCCCTATGACTATGGGCTTACGCCCTATGCCATGGTAACCCAATTTGACATATTTAGGCTTTTAAAAAGTCCGACTTTTTTGGGAATGCGCCCATCATTGATTAAGGAAAGCTCTGAAAATAAGTTCATCAGTGTAATCCAGGTTCAAAATCAAAATCAAAAACAAAAATGAAAAGTTGGGTACACATATGCTTGGCTTGACATTCTTGATTGAACAGTCAAGCCTTTTTAAAAGGGGAACTTATTTTCAGGGCAACCCTAATTTTTCGATTGTTCCGAAGATAGTGTATTGACCACGATCTATGAGTGGTCGTTACAAACATTAAGATTGCAAACAATTTTCCAATTTTCATTTGCTTTCAATCATATCTGATCATATCTGATCTTATCTTTACCCTTCTATTAAAACACGCATTGAGTTACTAATTACGCAATTCAAGAAAAAATATTGACTATGAACAAAGAGTTTGATTATACATCTAATCAAATAATCAAGCCATCAGGATGGTTCTTTGAGCAATGAATGCTCTTTTAACAATACATTTTAATAGGAGATTAAAAAATGTCATTTTTGAACAACACAATAAAATTATTGGGCTCTGTTTTAGATGCCTCAAAATTTATTCCGCCAAACCATATTTTTTCGATTATGGGATCACCAAAACAATTGATCCCACCATACCATCCATATTCAGAATATACCTTTTTTGATCCAAGAGAATTAACCCGAATTATGCGTTATTTAGAGGAGGTTTCCTTGCTTCCTATACCCATTCCCTATCATTATGCGAACTGGTTACCAATTCCAGAAACACTATTTCTAAAAGAAACCCATGTTTTTGCTTATCCAGAGGATTCTCAGACGGGTGATGATAACTTTCCTAAAGAAGCCTGGTTTTTTATCAATGGTATTGCAACAAATACAGATATGGCAAAAATGAACTGCAAATACTTAAATGAGTTGTTTCATCGACAAATCGTAGGGATTCAAAACCCGACTGACAGCATTCTGGTAGATCTTCTTGAATGTGCAGTTGGCAAACGTTGGCAACGCTCTATGAGCCCGGCTCAAAAAGCTCTGCCACTCATATCCAATGCTCTGAACGATCCAAATATTGAGCGAGTAATTTTAATCGGACATTCTCAAGGTACAATCATTTCTGCCAATATTTTGAGATCATTGGTTGATGACAATGGAAAAGAATATGTAACCCCCTTTGAAAACATGAAAAAGCTTGAAATATATTTATTTGCGAATTGTGCAGATCGTATGACGTATATTCCGGATATGCGATCTGAAAAAGGGCACCCTGTCCCATATATTGAAAACTTTGCCAATGGAAATGATATGGTTGCACGCCTGGGAATGCTGTCTCCGAGAAAGGAATTATGGGATATTCGCATTGATGGGGATATGTATGTACGAAAAGACGCATGGGGACATCTATTGAATGCACACTATTTAAATGGCTTTGATACCAGTCGATCAGATTACGCCCCATTTCGTTCATTAACAAAAAATGGAGCAACACCGAGACTGTTTAGTTATCTTGATGGTAACACGCCATTACCTTATTAGAAAAATCAGGAGATATTATGAAATATTCTTCCGCTTGTCTGCACGAATTATTTTGTCAACAGGCTCAAAAAACACCAGATGCCCTTGCTGTTGTCGATGTATCCCGACCATTGACATATGAAGGTCTTGATCATCAGACTGATATACTGGCGATATATTTAAAAAAGAAAGGCGTTGGTTGCAATTCAACTGTTGCCATTTTTATGGACAAAAGTGTTGAGCTAGTAATCGCCTTGATTGCAATTCTTAAAGCTGGCGGTGCATATTTACCACTCGATATGGCATATCCAGACCGCTTGATTGAACATATTATTAATGAAACGAAAGCTGTTGTTATTCTAACCCAGCCCCATCATGAAAAGCGATTACAGGATATCGGACTTCACTCCTTCTTTTCTATCAAACCAACGCTTCTTTCTGATATGAATATGGATGAAATCTATACCTTTCCGGATATGACATTGGATCATCCTGCTTATATTGTGTATTCATCAGGTACAACAGGGGAACCCAAAGGTATTGTGGCGCCTCATCGAGGAGCGGTCAATTCCTATTTCTGGAGATATCGTATCAAAGACTATGGTCCTGGTGAACGTGTGGCATGCAATATTTTTTTTGTATGGGAGTTCTTACGTCCTCTATTAAGAGGTGGCGCTTGTTTTGTTATTCCTGATAATATCATTTATGATCCAGAACCATTAATGGCATACCTCGCCAATAATCAAATTACAGAAGTCTTGTTTACACCATCACTATTTGAAACCATTCTGTTGTTAGCATCTTCTGAACAAATTCATGAAAAATTTGCAACTGTGAACACAATCTGGCTTAATGGTGAAGTGGTTACAGGCAAGCTATTACAAATGGCACTTGAAATGATGCCTGAATCGACCGCTCTCTATAATTTATACAGTATCAGTGAAACACATGACGTTTCATTGGAAGATATGCGGCAAACCAGATTGCCATCGTCCAATATTTGTCTGGCAGGTAAACCCATGCCTGATGCCACAATTAAAGTGATGGGACCACATGGAAACTTTCTTCAAAAAGGCAATCGTGGCGAACTATATATTGGGGGTGAATGTTTGGCGCTTTGTTATTTGAACAAACCGCATTTAACTCAGGAAAGATTTGTAACCATAAATAATGAACGTTACTTCAAAACCGGCGATCTGGCCATTCTTCATGAAAATAATACGCTTGAAATATGTGGTCGATGCGATTTTATGGTGAAAATCAGAGGATACAGTGTGCATATTGGGATGATTGAAGAAGCCTTGTTGACCCATGCACATATTAAAGCATGTGCAGTGATTACTGAAGGAGAGGAAGGCGAAGACAAACGATTAATTGCGTATCTGGTTCCAAATGATAATTTTTGCTGGACAATTGATTCAGAAACAGCAACGTGTCCGGAATTAACCAGACATCTAAAGCCACACCTTGCACATTTTATGATTCCAAGTGCTTATGTCATTCTGGATCGAATTCCCATCAATCCGGTCAGTGGCAAATTAGATACACGATCATTAAAAGCGCCCAGGCAAATGCAACGTATTTTTCCTGAAAAACTTGAATTAAAGGACCCGACTTCTCTTGATGATCAACATGAAGTAATGCGCCAACTTTGGGAGTATGTACTTAAGCTGTCTCCCGGAACCATAACCAACCAGGATAACTTTTTTGAATATGGTGGTCATTCATTGCTTGCTGTTCAGCTATTACCTATGATCAAGCGCATTTACAAAAAAAAAATATTGGTCAAAGATATTTACGAACATCCGACAGTGTCCGGATTAATTCAATTTTTTAATCAAGGCCCGGATAATGTTTCTAAACCTATATCTATCAAATCAGATGTCTATCTTGATCCTGCTGTACAAATATCAACAATGAGAAAATTTAAGCCTATTCATCAAGCCGCTTCAGTATTTCTGACAGGTGCAACAGGATTTCTTGGCGCATTTCTTTTGGAAGAACTCTTGCGAAAGTTCCCTGAAATTAAAGTATATTGTTTGATACGTACAAGACAGAAAGATACGCAATTGGCTATGCAACGTATTCGAAAAACGTTGTATCGTTATGATTTATTTTCCCCTGAAATTGAGTCTCGAATTGTACCTGTTGTTGGTGATTTGACGCTTTCGGAGTTTGGGCTGTCAAAAATTGATTTTTCGGTGCTGGCTGATGAAATAGATATTATTTTTCATTGTGGATCATTGGTAAATTATGTGTATTCCTATAACGTGATGAAACCATCAATTGTGAATGGTACACATGAAATCCTTCGGATGGCAAGTATGCATCATGCAAAACCAGTCCATTATATATCGACCAATGGAATATTTATTGGTAAAAATGAGAACTGTTGTGAAAATCACCATATTGATACATATGCAGACCATTTGCTGGGGGGGTATGAACAGGCCAAGTGGGTCGCAGAAAAAATGGTTTGGATGGCCATTGAACGTGGATTGCCCATCAGTATATATCGACCTGGAAATATAGGTCATCATCGAAAAACCGGTGCTTACAATGCCAATGATTTTCAAACCATGTTGCTCAATACATGTATGTTTATTAAAAGTGTTCCATCCCCTGTCGACTGGGGTTTTGAGATGACCCCGGTTGATATGCTTGTAGAGAGCCTGGTCCAATTTGCTGAAAAAGAAAACCTGTTGGGGAAAGTATTTAATATTGTTGAGAACAATCCCTTTCCTGCACAAAAAGTTTTTGATATGCTGCTTGCATATAAGATGGTATCTCGTTTATTGCCATTGACTGAATGGCGAGAACAACTTCAGTCCTCATTTTCTGATGAAACAGCATCAAAACTGCATGTTTTTGCTCAGGCATTTCAAGATCTTGAATACTATTTGGTTGATGAAAATAATTATCATACCAAACAATATGAAAAAGCACTTTCAAGTTGTAACCTTAAACGTTATCAGATGGATAATACTTATTTTGAAGTTTTGCTGAATCGTTTAAGAGGAAGTATATGAACTATTCGGGGAAAAAAAGTCAGACCGGGCAGTTAATTATCGAGCTATCCTGAGTTCTTTTTGCGTTTATTGGTTGCTTTATACGCATTATTAATGCTATTATTGATCATTTTTGCTTTTTGTTGAAAGAAACACTTGTTCAATAAAAAAACTATGTATGATCGTCCACTTTGATTTTTCCAATTCAAAAGGACACTTACTGACAAACTCGGACATCACCCGCTTGGAAAAACCAAATTTGGACGATCATATAGGAACAGGCACAATAAACAAATGTGCGAATCATAGGGATATTATGTTTCAAATCAATCGAATGGGAATCTGGTTCATCTTTCTCCTCTTAAGTTTATTCTTATTTTTTATTATTTGGGGAGATCAGGGATTTATTGAACTTAATGAGTTGCAGTCTGAGTATCAACAGCTCCATCATCATAGTCAATCCCTGGAACAGGAAAACGTCGATTTACATCAATTGATTGAACGTCTCAAGCATGATCCGAAATATGTTGAACGAATTGCCCGAACAGAGTTAGGGATGATTCGTGATAACGAAAAAATAATAAAGTTTTCAAGGAGAGAACAATGAGTCACATTATCGTCACAGAAACACTCGCCAAATTATATGAAAAGCATGACGTGTTTGATAAAGCCAAAGAAGTCTATGAACACTTACAACAACAATACCCTGATCGAACAGATTTAACATCAAAAATTTCAGAACTGGATTCGAAAATCGCCCAATCAAGGCAACAGACATCATCAGACTTCAGGGAAACGCTTGATAAAGGCCTTGCCGATGATCAGGAAGGCATTCCACTTGATGCCGCACTTGATGCGTTTGGCGAAAAACAACAAAAACAAGCCATCCCCCAATTCGATCCGGCTGTACTGGATCAAATTATGGTCATGACCGATTTAGATGAAAGTGTTGTTCCGGAATCTGTTAATGATATAAAAATTCCGCCTGTTATTTCTGAAAATCAATTATCTTCCAATGCATTGCCCCAAAAAATGCATCGTTGGATTGATCTTTTGATGATGAAGCGGAAAATGAACCAACTTAAACAACTCAAGCAAAAAATTCAGTAAACCTGACTTCAATTATGGCGGATTTTAACACTCATTTAGGTACAGCATCCGTTGTCAGCATGATATCTGCCACTATTTTTTATGGTGCGAAAACAATTGGTCCACAAGAATTTGTTTATTTTTTTTGCCTGGGGACCTTTAGTGGTACATTGCCTGATATCGATTCAGATACCTCGACAGCATTAAAAAATTTTTTTAATTTTTTGGGGGTAATGTTTGCCTTTCTCGTTTTATTTCTTCGGATTGGTAAACTCTCCATACTTGAGATGCTGATCATTTGGGCAGCAGTATTTTCCATCATTCGCTATGGTATTTTTCAAATATTTACGTGGTATACAGTTCATCGGGGTATTTTTCATTCAATTCCTGCAGCACTGATATTTGGCTTACTGGTGGGAATCATATGTGACCAATTCTTTCATATGTCAGCCATGAAATCATGGATCAGTATATTTTTTGTTATTGTCGGATATCTGAGTCATCTGGTATTAGATGAAATCTACAGCATTGAATTTTCATCTGCTCGCATTAAGTGGACATTTGGCAGCGCATGCAAGATTGTAAGTATGGACAACTGGCATTACTATGTTTATCTTTATTTAATCATTGCTATTTTATTTTATTTTTCACCAGATCCAAAACCTTTTGTTGATCAATTTTCAAATGGATCTTTTTTTGCGGCAATGTTGAACAATTTATATCCAGTGAATGGATGGTTTTCAGCTTTTTCGTTATTTCAATAAATCAAAGGAACCGGCACAATCAACAAATATGAAAGCAGCGTTCATCCATTTTTTTTTAACAGGCTTACACAAAAATAGAATGAATCAGATAATATGTATGTGGATACCTGAAGCTAACCTGTCATTAGAATGATGACATGAACAAATGCAAACCCTTTAAATAAAACTTCAAGAGAACGAGAATGTCAATAGAACCAAAACTAATTGAAGCTGCATCAACAGTGATGCAACAATGCATGGGGTTACAATCTGATGAACGACTTCTCGTTGTTTCGAACATCGAAACAACTGAAATCGCTCAGGCATTGTTTTCTGCAGGCCTAGATATTGCCTCAGACTGTCGATGGCTTGTTTATCCCACTGGTAAAATCAATGGAGAAGAGCCGCCAAAATGGGTTGCTGAGGCTCTAAAGCAAGTGGATGTTGTTGTTGCGCCCACACAAAAAAGTATTTCTCATACCCATGCAAGACGAGAAGCCTGTAATCAATATAAAACACGAATTGCAACCTTGCCAGGGATTACAAAAGAATCATTTATCCGCGGTTTAAGCGCAGATTATGATGAAATTGCTAGAATTTCTGCGCGTGTTTTTGATGCGCTGGCCTCTCATAAAGTTGCGAAAATCACGTCACCTTCAGGAACCCAAATCACGATAGAATTGGGAAACATGCCTGTTCAATCCATCGGCCAAATAAAAACGCCGGGTTCATTTTCAAACTTGCCTGATGGTGAAAGCGAATTAGCCCCCAAAAATGCAAATGGAACGCTGGTCGTTGATCGCTGTGGCCAAATAATTACTGAACCAACACGGATTTTTATCAAAGATGGCAATATTGTTGATATTGAAAAAACAGACTCTGGTATTCGTTTCGCGAAATTAATTGAATCTTCGCAAACGCATGATGGCAATTCTAATGCCAGATTTATTGCAGAATTTGCGATTGGTACCAACCCCAATGCACGCATTACAGGTAATCTTCTTGAGGATGAAAAAGTCCTGGGGACTTGCCATATTGCATTTGGAGATAATACCAGCTACCCGGGTGGAACCAATGAAAGCGTTTTACATATGGATACAATAGTGATATCCCCAACTATTATTTTGGATGATAAAACGATAATGGAAAATGGCCGCTTATTAATATAAATACTTTAAAATGAAAAATATGGAGGACAAATTGATGAATAAAGCCAGATATACTTTGCTGTGTATTTTGACAATCTGTTTGATGATTTCAGGATGTGTGAGTCAGTCCAAGCACATTGAACTGGAAAAAGACTATCAAAACCATGTTGCTCAAAGCAATGAACAGATTGCTGAGTTTAAAAAGCAAATTGAACGTCTTGAAGTGGAGCTACACAAAAGAAAAACCAATATATCCGGTTTAGAGGTAGAAAAACGCAAGCTTGAAACAGAAAAATTGCAATTGACCAACCAGCTTGACAATGTTAAGGATAATGTTTTGCAATTAAAACAGGATCTTCATCGCAAGAAAACCATTATTAAAACCCAAAAAAAAGTGATTGCACAAGTTAACGATACAAAAAAGAAAATTGAGCAGTCTTTAAAAAAACAAATTGCATCTCAAGAGATTAAACTTGAAGAAATGGAAGGTAAGCTCAAACTGACTTTTGTGGATAAAATTCTGTTCAATTCTGGTAATGCAACAATCAATATAAAAGGGAAAGAAGCCTTACTTCAAATAGCGGAATCACTGCGAAACCAGACACACAACTATAATACCATTCGTGTTGAAGGGCATACTGATAATATTCCCATTGCTGATGGACCGATCAAAAAAATATTTCCTTCAAACTGGGAATTATCAGCCGCACGCGCTATTTCAGTGGTTCGTTTTCTAGAGCTTGAAGGGGGGATTGATCCAGTAAGAATGTGCATTTCTGCATATAGTTATCATCGACCTGTTGATACGAATGATACGCCAGAAGGACGTATGCAAAATCGACGGATTGAGATTATTTTGACCCCATGATCAAGAATCAGTATGATGGCATTCTATCAAAACAATTTTCCTCAATGTTTTGGCGACCTTGATATTGTATTTCCAATGAATGAAAATGGTCTGCGCATGTCACCCAAAACATGTATGGCCTGTGAACATAAAACCAGTTGCTTGAGAGATGCACTTCAAAACAGTAAAAAAGGAAATCATGTCAAACATGAACATGTCGATCGGGCATATGAATCAGGGATGATCGGTTTTTGGGAAAGATGGTCTCGTAAAAAAACATTGAATCGGCAGACACACGATAAATTTCAACGAAAAAGACGACATTCATTCTGGCAGTTATTAAAAAGAAAATGGTTGCCAAACAAAAAATTGTGATTTTTCGGAGCATATATAATTATGAATCAATCAATTCAAACGCAACCTCCCAATAATGTTTCTCTGTTGATTTCTCAATCTCGGACAAACACTCTGGGAAACAAAACCGGAACATGGCGATTTGTCCGACCAAAATATCAAGAAAAAACAGCACCATGCAGTAATGCCTGTCCGCTAGGTATTGATGTTGCGATGGTCGAGATGTTCGCTTCCAGAAAGAATTATCAAAACGCTTTACATACAATCTTGATGGAGAACCCATTTCCAGCAATTTGTGGGCGTGTTTGTTTTCATCCTTGCGAATCCGCTTGTAATCGTCAATTCTTAGACCAATCTGTTGGAATACATCAAATCGAACGATTTGTCGGTGATTGGGGACTCAGCAATCAACAGTCGCCCATTCAATATCCTGAATTGAATGGTGCAAAAATTGGGATTATTGGTGCTGGCCCAGCCGGTCTTTCTGCTGCATATTTTGCCAGACGTTTGGGATATCAGTGTGATATTTTTGAAAAAACAAATCAGCCTGGCGGCTTACTCATATCTGGCATTCCATCATATCGTTTACCCGATCGTATTCTGATGAATGAAATTCAGCGACTAAATGATGATGGCATTCAAATAAAATACAACCAATCTATTTCAATGGACAAACTCGCAACTTTCAAGCAAGACTATGACGCTTTGTTTTTGTGTTGTGGTGACACGCGATCCATTACGTTGAAAATTCCTGGTGAAAACTTAGCCATTGATGGATTAAACCTGTTGCGTCAAATTCGCTCGCATGAAATGCCATCAATTGAAGGCACAGTTGCTGTGATTGGCGGCGGAAACACTGCAATTGATGTTGCCCGATCTTTGTTGCGAATGGGGGCAAATCCGATTATCATCTATCGCAGAACCCGAAAGGAAATGCCTGCTCACCCGCATGAAATTGATGCTGCCCTTGATGAAGGTATTACATTGAAAGAATGTTTGTCTCCTATTCATATCCAAGATGAAACAAATTGTTTGTGCGTAACCCTTCAGGTCATGAAAGCCTCAGAAATATCGAATGAAGGTCGTCAATCCTATATACCTGATGGCAATCGCAGGGAAAAACTACAGGTCAATCATGTTATTTCTGCAATTGGTGCGGAAATGGATATGATGTGGCGTAACGATCAATGGGATATATCCTTGAGTCACTGTCGGATGAAACAGATTTCAGGGCTTTCAGTTTTTTGGTGCGGTGATCTGACAATATCTGACAAAACTGTTACCCATGCATTGGCTTCCGGAAAACAGGCGGTTATTGCACTGGATGTACTGCGAAAACATGGAAATGATGAAATCCACAAAACATTTCATCAATGCAAGGTGGGAAATGGCCAGGCAATATCATTTGATATTTACGCGCAAGGAAAACGAAAACAACGTAACAACAATGAAATCGTCAGCTTTGAAAAGATTAATGCGGCATATTTTCCCAACATTCCAGCAGTTCAGGTAAACAAGCAATCTCAGGAAGCTTACCTGAATTCTTTTGAAGAGGTTATTTCAGGCTTTGATGAAAAACAAATGATTGGAGAGGCATCCCGATGTTTCAATTGCGGTATTTGTAATGATTGTGATACCTGTCGAATTTTTTGTCCGGAAATGGCCATTCAGTGGGATCAGAATAATCGTCACATATTAATGGATTATTGCAAAGGATGTGGCATTTGTATTGCGGAATGTCCACGTGATGCCATGAATTTGGAGGTTGAACCATGAAAGAAGTTCTTGAAGGCAGTCATGCTGTTTCAGAAGCGGTTCGTCTGGCACGGGTAAAAGTGATTTCTGCCTATCCCATTACCCCCCAGACCCATATAGTTGAAGCACTATCGGAATACTGTGCAAATGACAGCATGGATGCACGTTTTATTTGTGTGGAAAGTGAGCATTCGGCAATGGCATCGTGTATTGGTGCTGCCAGTGCTGGGGTTAGAACCTTTACTGCGTCATCATCCCATGGCCTGGCATTGATGCATGAACTGTTACATTGGGCAGCAGGCGCCCGATTACCAATAGTGATGGCAGAGGTCAATCGCGCATTGGGACCAGGATGGAATATCTGGATGGATCAATCCGACAGTTTATCCCAACGCGATACAGGCTGGATTCAATTATACTGTGAAACCGGTCAAGAAGTTTTAGATACCACGCTTCAGGCGTATCGTTTGGCGGAACGTGTTAATCTTCCGGTAATGGTTGTTCTTGATGCATTCTTTTTATCCCATACATATGAGCCAGTTGATATACCCGATCAAACTTCTGTGGACAAATTTCTTCCAACATATTGCCCGCGCATTTCACTAGATCAAGAGAATCCCAATGCAATTGGACAGATGGCACCACCCGCTTATTATATGGAAATGCGGCATAGCATTCAAATGGCCATGCAATCGGTTTTGGACGAGTTTGAAGATATAGAGCGTGAGTTTCATCATATTTTTGATCGAACGTATGGGCCAATCACACCCTTTGCCTGTGATGATGCAGAATATGTATTTCTCATGGCAGGAACATCAGCAAGTACCTGTCGCCAGGCAATTACAACATTACGTGATAGAGGTCATAAAGCTGGTGTGATCAAACTAAAAATGTTTCGACCATTTCCAACCCGGTATATCCGAAAATGTCTGACACAAACAAAAAAAGTCATTGTTTTAGATCGCAATTGTTCATTCGGGGCCGGGGGAATATTTGCCCAGGAACTTCGTTCTGCAATGTATGCAAGTGATAATCATCCTCAAATCTACAGTTTTATTTCAGGCTTGGGGGGACGAGATGTAACTGTTGATCATTTTATTGAAATGTTTGATCATACTGAAAAGGCAAATCATCCTGAAAATGAAAGTGTTTGGATTGGATTGAATCCTGAACAGTTAAATTGTGATAATGTAAAAGGAAAGAAAAATGAGTAAAAACAACCAAGAACCACTATCCGGTTGTATCATGGCATCACAATATCCATCAACCGATTATATCATGCCCGGCCATGTGGCATGCCCGGGATGCGGCGCTGTCATCGCTATGAAATTTGCACTTCAAGCCCTGGGACCCCAAACAATCCTTGTTATACCTGCCTGTTGTTGGGCTGTTGTAGCCGGAGTTCATCCACAAACGTCTTTAAAAGTGCCAGTGCTGCATACCGCATTTGAAACAAGCGGTGCTGCTGCCAGTGGTGTTCGGGCAGCTCTGGACATGAAAGGGGATACAGAAACGACAGTCGTTGCATGGGCTGGTGATGGCGGAACTTTTGATATTGGATTTCAATCCTTGAGTGGGGCATGTGAACGTAATGAAAATTTCCTGTACGTATGTTATGACAATGAAGCTTACATGAACACAGGTGTTCAACGCAGTTCAGCCACACCATATGGCGCTCAAACAACGACAACCCCCAAAAATGCCTGGAAAAGTCATCGGAAAAAAAATATCATTGATGCCCTCGCCGCACATCGTATTCCATATGCGGCAACTGTCAATATTGCCTTTCCTGATGATATGATGCGAAAATTTAAAAAAGCAAAAGATATGCAAGGTACACGCTTTATTCATGCATATGCATCATGTCCAACCGGTTGGCGAATTCCATCAGATCAAGCAGTTGCAATATCTCGACTTGCAGTACAAACCAACCTTTTTCCCTTATATGAGGTTGAAAATGGAACTGACTATACAATAAATTACCAGGGTGATCGACCAGTTGCTGAATACTTAAATAAACAAGGACGTTTTAAACATCTTGCTGAAAAAGATCATATGGATATTCAGGAAATGGTGAATGCGGATTGGGAGCTACTCAAGGGTAAAGCAGGTATGTTTAAATAGACGTTTTTGACTGTTTCAATTCAAAATAATGCCAGGAAGGTTCCATTCTTTGGAAGTCATGAATCCAATGAACGTTCGATCATTTGTTGAATTTCTGTTATTTTATAACCTGATGCCATATCTTTGATGGTTTGAAAAAAAGACTGATATGGAGAATCGTTTATATGCAGATCAATCCATTCAATAATGCCATTGATATCACCTGACATTGTTAATTCCATTAATGTATTTAGAATGTGAGGTGGTGGATAAGTGATTGTTTTTGTCGGTTTGGATTCTTCATTGTATGATGGCAGAGGGCTTACTATTTTTGTTTTTTTAGAGCCAGCAACTATATCTAAGTCAAACCAAACTTTTGTTCCTTTTCCTTCTTTACTTTCAATGGCTAAATCACTGTTCATCATATGCAGTATTTTTTGACTGATATAAAGCCCCAATCCAGCCCCTTCTTTTTGCTGCTTTTTATCTTTGATTCGACTAAATGCCTTAAATATATACTGCAATTGGCTGATGGCAATACCACAGCCTGTATCCTGAATGCAAAAACGTATTTTATGATCAATTAGTTGAACTGAAAAGTTTACATTTCCTTGATCCGTATATTTAATGGCATTTCCGATAAGATTTAATAGAATTTGTTGCAATCGTTTTTCATCAGTATTGATTATCTCAGGTAAGCTCTCTGGAATTTCGACATTGAAGCCAATTCTTTTTTGTTTTGCCTGAATTGTCCCCATTTCACAAACGTATTGAAGCAGTGGAATAAAGGGCACAGCGTCGATATCAATTTTCATTTTTTTTGCTTCAATCGTAGAAAAATCAAGCAATTCATTGATTAAATTAAGGAGGTACTCACCACTGCTTTGAATCACTGTAACCCCTTTTTTTTGTTGTTCATTTAGCTTCATTTTGTTGATCAGTATTTGAGCGTATCCTAAAATACCATTTAAGGGGGTTCTCAATTCATGGGTTATATTGGCAAAAAACTCTGTTTTTGCTTTATTTGCGTCTTCAGCAGCCTTTCGTGCAGCTTGCATTTCAAATTCAGCTTGTTTTCGTATTGATATATCACGAACAATGGCGAACCAGGCAGGTTGTCTACTCCACGCCCCCTTTGAAAAACGAGTTTCTGCATACAAAATGTCATTATTTTTTTTGAGCAGCGCATTTTGGATGATATGAGCGTTACCAGATATCAATTTATGTATTTCCGGATGTTCTTCTTTTTTGTGCAAATCCCAAAAACTCATGGATTGTAATTCTTCAGATGTGTATCCCAGGTTTTCCTGAACCGAAATATTAAAATGCTTAATATTGCCATTTGTATCCAGAATAAACAACAAGTCCTCAAGGGTATCAAATAATAATTGAAAATTATTCTGGGACTCCTTAAGCGCATATTCTGCATTTCGGACTGCTTTTTCATTGCGAATGAGAGCCACATCATCAGAACGAACAATAGCATCTAACTCTCCCTGATGAAGTGCAGAAAGAATTGCTTCTGTTCTTTCTAGTTTTTTTTGTATTTCAATACAATCAATTGATACACAGTGTTCTTTCATATGATTAACTGTATTTCATTATTGATATTGTTCGTTTTGTGGTAAATGTACAGTAGAGACGTAGTATGCTAAGTCTCTACACGACCTAATTTTTTTTAGACGATCAAGAAAAATAAGTTCTTCAGTGTCACCCTGATTCAAAAACACAAATGAAAAGTTTGGTTCACATATGCTTGATGTTAAATTGTTGAAAAGTCAAGCTTTTCCAAATGGGGAACTTATTTTTCGAGCATTCCTTAGGATCAATAGTTTTTCATATAAATGTAAACAAATTATGCCATTGAATTATTTCAGTACATTAAGGACTTCTCGAGTCAATTTATTCATACAAAGCCGAGAAACGTTCATCGTAAGACCTAAATCATTACCATACAGTAACCAGATAAGCAACAAATTATTACCGGAAAATTGTGATATTTTGCTGTGCTGATATGACAGATTTTTGGCTATTTATCATCTTATCGAACAACTTTGGTTTTTCCTATTTAAGGACAATCGCTGACTAACAAGGCTCCCCACATCACGCATTTGCAAAAATCCATTTTTTACACTTTTTCCATTTTCCATTAAAAATAATAATAAGTTATTTTCGAAAGCTTCCTGTCTCTTCTTTTTGATGTTTTAGTATTGCTTCCCCAACTTTTTTAGTTTACTTAACATGAAGAATATTATACATAAAGAATTCTAAAAGAATAAAATTCGCTGAAGTCTTTAAAATCTGGAGGTTGAAATGGGATATAAAGAAATAAATATTGAAGGGATATTCAAAAGAATTTCATCTACAATTAAACAATTAACGCTAATAATCAAAACGAAATAGCTAATGCATTGGGTATGACAAAAGCAGCAGTATCGAAATGGAAGCAAGGAAATGGCTTAGATCAAAAAAGAAATTGCCTTCAACGTATTGGAACTTTGGTTTGAAGATGAATATGACGTTTCAATTTACGAATTAGATTTTTCTCCTTTATTAATTGAAGATGACCCAGGAAATGTTTTTTTATTTCTAAAAAACAAAGATAATTTTAAAAATGCTAAAGCCAACTATGCATTGCTTTGGGATAAGCCGAATGAAAATGCTAGTGTAGATATAGCTCCCGAATGTGTACGATTTTTTTGCGAAAGATATGGAAAAGTTATTAAGGAAAACGCAAAAAAGATTATAACTAAAGGAAACAGAAAACCATGTCACAAAGCCAGGCAGATGATGAGCGACCTGAAGATAATTCTTTAGAAAATAGTACAGTTTCACAAACAAGCCATGTTTTATTCGGGTGTCTGATGAAAGAATCAT
>Ga0272440_1002074_pt1 | contig 15881 bp, 11 predicted proteins | sample SSMMMBAug17_FD_192440 | JGI IMG/M metagenome (GOLD analysis project Ga0272440, IMG submission 192440) | Marine sediment archaeal communities from Little Sippewissett salt marsh, Falmouth, MA, United States - SSM-MMB-Aug17 | ecosystem: Environmental > Aquatic > Marine > Wetlands > Sediment ... | reverse complement strand
CAATAGAATTAGAATCACTTCACTGAATCTTCACCTTGAATAATGGTGGAAACAGGTAATATTTGTGTTCAAACACAAAAAAAGGGTTATGGCAAAACCCATAACCCTTTTATAGATTATTAAAAAATTTTATGGACAAGAATATAGGAATAGAAAAAGGTTACGCTGCTTTCGGTAAGTCCAATTTCATATCTTTCTCATAACAAACCAGTCCACATTGTAAACAGCGATCGGCTTCTTTTTTGGCCATCTCTTGTGTAAACCCTTTTTCCAATTCATTTTTTATCATAAGTTCCTGAGGGGTTCTTAATGGCATAATCTGACGTGCTTTTTTAGAAACTTGTGTCAGATTTGTAACATCTTGAATATCGCTTAGTGGTTTTAAAACTTCTTCTTCAAGTGCAATATCATTACCATACATTACATGGTGAACAGAAGCTGCGGTGCGTCTTCCACCAGCAATGGCTCGGATGGCAGCATTGTAATCGGTTTGTTCATCATTTTCCGAAAAAATACCTGTTTCATGATATTGTGCTGGCTTTTTGTAAGGCGAAATAGCGACCCATTCACCCGTTTTGTTATCATCGTCATCGACCACAGATTTAAAAATCAATTCAGGGAACCTGCCATATGAAACAAATAGAGTATTTGTATCCAGTGTTTCAGTTTCTCCTGTATCCATATCCATATATTCAATCTGTTTCAGAGCATTACCTTCACCTTTGAGGCATTGAACAGCTGTCTGAAACATAATATGAATTCCTTTATCTTTCGCTTGAGCAACCTGCTCTTCTTTTATACCACTGGAAATCATATTTTTTTGTGATAAAATGGTAATTTGAGAAGCACCTTTGTTGAGTAGGATTTCAGAAGCTTTAACAGCAGAGGTGCCAGAGGCCAAAACCACACAATGACCAGAAACAGGAACATTTCCCTCAGATTTAGCTTTTAAAGCATCTAATAATAAATATAAACCAGGAACCTGCTGTTCAACAGTTTTATCTGCATTTCTTGCCAGGCGACTGTCCCATCCACCTGTTGTCAGGCAAACAGCATTAAATCCCTGATCAAGCAATGATGGAATCGTAAAATCTTTTCCACATAATTGATGAACTTCAGCTTTTACCCCCATATCCAATACACCATCAATATCCCAATCGAGAATATCCATTGGCAACCGTTCTCTTGCAATGGCTTTTCTTAAGATACCCCCCAACTGACCAGTGGCTTCATAAATAGTGGGAGAGTGCCCCAGTCTGGATAGAAAGAAAGCAGCAGAAAGACCTGATATACCACCACCAATAACAGCAACTGTGCGACCGGTTTCCGGAGCTTTAAATGGTTGAATTCGTTTACCACTTTTTTGTTCAAAATCAGCTGCAAAACGTTTTAATCCATTGATAGCAACGGCTTCATCCTGTAGATTTCTTCTACAATCGGTTTCACAAGGATGAGGACAAATACGACCTATGGTTGATGGAAATGGATTACGTTCCTTAATAACCTGTACAGCTTCAAAACAATTGCCAATAGAAATTTGGTGAATATATTCACGAATGTTAATTCCTGCAGGGCAAGCGCGTTGACATGGGGTTGTGCAATCATCCACAGTGTATTCCCTAAGAATTCTTCTGGTTACTGATGATAGCTTAATAATATGTTTTGGACAAACACGTTCGCAAGTACCACATCCTGTACATTTTTCCTGATCAACAACGGGTAATCCATCATCTCCCATTACTAATGCATCAAAAGGGCAGGCCCGAACACAAGTTCCCAGACCAAGACAACCGACATCACAGAGTTTCATACCGCCAGCCATTAAATGAGCAGCACGACAATCTTGTATGCCATCATAATTAAACAGCGTTTCCGCTTTTTCAACACTATAAAAACAACCGGGTTTTGCAACATCCGGCTCTTTAGCTTCAAGAGAGACCCCTAGAATAGCAGCAATTGCAGCTGCCAGATCTTCGCCACCGGCAACACATGAGTTTGGAGCGGCTTTTCCCGCTACAATGGCTTCAGCATTGGCAGCACAACCAGGAAGTCCACATCCACCGCAGTTTGCACCTGGAAGGGCATCATCCACAGCTTCTACTAATGGGTCTACATAAACATAAAAAATTCGGGAGGCCGCAGCCAAAACAATACCAATAACAAGGCCCAAACCACCCAACATTAAAACGGCTTGAATCATGATTTTACTCCTTAATCAATTGCGTCAAATTTACATTTGCTGATGCAGGTCAAGCATTTGACACATTTTTCTTTATCAATTACTGCCACTTCTTTCTTTTTCCAGGTGATCGCATTGGTTGGACATGCTTTAAAACAGGCACCACATTTTTTACATTTTTCTGGATCAACTTCAAATTTTAGTAATGAAGGACATCGTTTGGCTGGGCAGCGTTTTTCATAAATATGAGCTTCGTATTCATGACGAAAATATCGCAATGTAGATAATACAGGATTTGGCGCAGTCTGTCCCAAACCACACAAAGCAGATTCTTTAATAACGTATGATAATTCTTCTAACGTTTCAATATCTTCAGGCTCGCCATTTCCCTCACAAATTTTTTCTAAAATTTCCAGTAACCGCCGTGTACCTTCACGACAAGGTGTACATTTACCGCAGGATTCATCTTGAATAAAATCCATAAAGAAGCGAGCCATATCCACCATACAGGTTTGATCATCCATAATGATAACCCCGCCTGATCCCATAATGGCGCCGACTTTGACGATTTCTTCAAAATCAACTGATGTATCCAGATATTGTTCAGGCACGCAACCACCAGATGGTCCTCCCAATTGAACGGCTTTAAATTGTCGTTTATTGGGAATACCGCCTCCAATATCAAAAATAATTTCTCTTAATGAGGCGCCCATTGGGACTTCAACCAGTCCGATGTTATTAACATCACCAGAAAGCGCAAATACTTTGGTACCTTTACTGGTTTTGGTTCCAACAGATGAATACCAACCGCTTCCCTGTAAAACAATTTGCGGCACACTGGCTAATGTTTCAACATTATTGAGAATACTGGGTTTTTTCCACAAACCCTGATGTGCTGGGAAAGGTGGCCGTGGGCGAGGCATTCCTCGTTTCCCTTCAATGGATGCCATCAGTGCTGTTTCTTCTCCACATACAAAAGCACCAGCACCCTGACAAATTTCAATATCCAAATCAAAACCTGTGTCAAAAATATTGTCTCCGAGAAATCCGTATTCTTTGGCCTTATCAAGGGCAAGTTGAAGACGTCTGATGGCCAAAGGATATTCTGTTCGACAATAGATAAAGCCATGATGGGCATTAATTGCTTTTGCGGCAATGATCATACCTTCAACAACAGAATGAGGATCCGCTTCCAGAATACTTCGATCCATAAATGCGCCAGGATCTCCTTCGTCGGCATTACACAAAACATATTTGGTATCACCTTTGCTCTGAAATGCAAATCGCCATTTCAGACCTGTCGGAAATCCAGCACCACCCCGTCCACGAATCCCTGATGCCAAAACTTCTTCAATAATTTTTTCAGAGGTCATTTCTTTCAGTGCTTTTACAGCCGCAAAATAGCCATCTCGTGCAATGTATTCATCAATGGATTCCGGGTTAATCAGACCTTTATTGCGAAGAACACGGGTTAACTGGTTTGAGAAAAATGGAATATCGCTTAATTTTGGAATAACTTTTTTCTTTGCTGAAGGATCGGAATACATTAATCGTTCAAGAGGTTTATTGGCTTTAAAATGACTTTCAACCAGCTCTTTGGCATCTTCTGGCTTAACCTGTTGGTAAAAGATACCATCGGGCTGAACCACCATAATGGGGCCCAAGGCACAGAAACCATTACAACCGGTTTCTACAATTATAACATTTTCTGAAAGCCCCTGATTATCGATTTCCTGTTGCAAGGCAGAAAGAACAGAAAGACCTCCAGTGGCATGGCAACCCGTACCACTGCAAAGCAAAACATGTCGTGTTTTTTCAACAGGGACTTCCCCTTTTCTAAGGGCAAATATTTGAGACTTTTCTTGTTTGATGCGTTTTAAATCATCGATAGTCAACTTTGGCATTTTATTCTCCATAATCTAAACAATCGCGTTTACCATGAACCATCCATTCCCCGCAAGCCTTCCATATAAAGACGGCCACAGGAAACAAACATTGATTCATGGGTCAATAAAATGGGGATTGAATGGGCTTTAGCCATTTCCATCACCGATTTTGACGGTTTTTTACCCCGTACAAAAACGACTGCACCAACTTCAGCCATAATGCATATTTCAATCACATCAGGTGTGGTCTGGCCAGTCAATAAGACACTACCCTTTGCAGTAGCAGACAAGACATCATCCATCAAATCTGCACCGCCGCCGGCAATGATTTCAATGTCCATTTGCTTACTGCCACTCATAACAGTAGCGCCTAATATGTCTCTAATTTCTTTAAGTTTCATTATTCATATCGATTCAATATGTTTAAAATATTGTCAGCTTTGACATCGCCATGTGTATTCTGTCCGATAACGACAACAGGTGCAAGTCCACAAGCACCTAAACATCGGACAGATTCCATTGAAAAACGCCTGTCAGAGGTCGTATCACCAAAACCAATTTTATATTCATTACTGATTCGCTCTACTGTTTCTTTTATCCCTTTAACGTAGCAAGCCGTTCCCATGCAAACCTTAATAGTGTGTCTTCCTTTTGGTGTCATGGAAAACAATGAATAAAATGTTGCCACGCCATAAACTTCACTTTTAGAGATATTCAGTCCCAAGCTGATATAATCCATCAGAACAGGGGGCAAATATCCGACAACATCCTGGGCCTGCCTGAGGACCGCAATCAATGCGCCAGGCTTTTGCTGATGATCTACGATAATATCATCAATAGCATTCCACATATCTAATGTAATATCAGGATGTTCTGGTTTTTCAATATTTAACATTCTTGATTCCTCTCTTGTCTAATAAAATAAATAACAGATATATATGGCTGCGTTGCATGGTAACCAAAATACACAGTCATCAAAGATAACATAAAACAAAAATATTTATTTTTTTCATAAACTCAGAAAAAAGTCAATGTTATCCTCATTATATAAAATATTTTCATTGATTGAATGTTATTTATTATAAACACGCTGTGAAGTTAATCAAATCTTTTGTCTTGTATAATATATCTGAATGTATACTCACCCACTAAGGAACCACAATTTTGGTTCCTTAACAAGGCTCGTATTACTATTTTTTTTAGATTTATAATCCTGGAGAACTGAACAGATACTCATGCATTATTGATGGCACTTTCGCATGTCTCCTAACAACCAATCGGCTGGTTTGACTAATATCCCGCATTGAACAAGGTGTTTTTATCCATCGACTGGCATTTAAAAAATCTGTGGGAAGGTTGATAATTTTGCTGTCAATATCCAAATCAGGTGCTTCAATTTTTACACTACCTTCATTTCCACGTTCTGATGAAGCTTCAATGATTGTATCCGATGACTTGATAAAATGGTCTGATACGATAAATATTGCGCCGCCATCACCATCGATGGCATTGGCCGTTACGTTGCTTTTATTTAAAACAAACAGTTTTGATTCAATGGTAACATCACCACCATTACCCAAGCCATCGTTAACATTTGTTGTGATATCACTGTTCAGAAGCATTACCTCATCTGTTTTGATAGATATTTTACCGCCTCCGGAGCTAACAGAATCAGTCAATACAGCACTGTCGTTTAACATTTTTAAATATCCAGGAGATTTATATTCATTGATTTGTACAGAACCAGCCTGTCCACCATCAAATAAGGCATGGCTTTCAGACGTTATATTGGAATGATGATCCATTACGATACGATCTGCATACAATCCTATATTTCCAGCCTGACCATTACCTGTTGTTGATGTTGATATAGAACTGTGGTCAACAATAGAAAGCGTTGACGTTTGAATATCAATAGTTCCTGCATCTCCGGATTGAAAAAACGGAATCCATTGATGATGAATCCTTACATATGTACTAGGATTATCTTCTGTGAATTGCGAAATTTGAGCAATATCTCCGTCCACTGCATTTAGCAATGAAAGTTCTGTTTGATTGTCAATTGAATGTATGTTTTGTAAATCAATCCATTCGTTACCCGTAAATACTTTTCGATGTTCTTCTGATTGAATAACCGAAATATCACCGCTTTGAGAAAGATGTTCAATAGCCAGGTCAGGATTATCGAAATTTCGGATTGTATTTAACTGAATCCATTGATCTGAATGTAGTAAATAGGTTGTTTCAATTACGCCTGATTCATTTTGAATAACCGCGAAAGCATTATCATTCAAAAGATAGGTTTCATTGAGTTGAGATAATTGATCGACGTTCTGAATACTGAATTGATTTAATTGCACGGGTCTGGCATAAATTCCAGTATCGTTTCTATGATCAGCATGACAATAAATAAAAATTGCCGTTTGTTGAGTGCTTGTATTTTTGAACGTTAATATAGCGCCATTTGGATATGGCGGTAAGTCATCACCTTGAAAGACCCCTTCCAAACGATAAATGTCATCAACATTTGTAAATAGAATAGAATCTTTTGATAAATCAACAGGTGTCCACGCCCGGCCAAGATACCACTGCGAATATATATATTGTGTCCACGCGGCATTTGAATTTTTGACCCAGGCGATATCACCATTTTTTATGTCATATAGAGTTCCCAAATTATTTACATCATCAATGTGGTCAACAATATACATAGAATTGGTCATTGGGCGAAGTTGATTGTTATAAACATAATAACGCGTTAACGGAGTACCATTTGGAAATTGAACAATATCGCCGGTTGATAAAAAATTTTTTTGGAATTGTTCATATGATTTAAATTGTGAATCTGGCTTATAAAGACTTTCTGAAGATATCTGACCGGATTGACTATCAATTATTTCAGAATTAACGATAATACTCCCGCCTTTTCCTGAACCATTACTGGATGTTGAAATAATAGCATCTGATCCTTGTAATGCCAGAAACTGTGTTGTTATATTGATATTTCCTGCATTGCCCCCAATAACACTTTTTGATCTGGAAGTAATGGCAGATTTCCCGCATAATGACAGAGCATTTGTATGAATGATGATATTACCAGCATTACCAATGCTTGAGCTGGTTGTTGTGATCATTGAATGATCTAAAAGTGTAATTTGGCCAGAATTGATTTGGACAATATCACCATTTCCACCATTACTATCCATTGAAACTTCTCCGCTGATAGCACTTATCTGATCCATATTACCTTCCAATATGATGTGATCGGTCACCTCAAGGTGGACCTGTCCAGCTTTTCCATGACCAAATGAGGTTGAGTTGATGATTGACCCATTTTTTAAAATTAAATTTTTAGCTGTTAAATGCAAATTTCCACCATTACCTGCCAATTCTCTTTTTGAAGACGTCACCACTTGAATGCTGGCGTTGTTATCAAAAGATGCGGTTTCAGTTATATTGATCTCAATTTTTCCACCATCGCCTTCACCAGAAGTCGATGTGTTAATCATAACATTGTTTTTAAAATCTAAATTTTTTGCTGATATGATGACATCTCCACCCTGGCCACCATCTGATCTTTTAAGCCAGGTTCCAGCAATAATTAAAGATACGCTATTGGATTTCTCTTCACCATGCATTGAAAACGTTTCATGGGCTTTAATAGAAACATGACCGCTCATTCCAGGACCGTCTGTCGTTGAGTTGATAAACGCCCGTCCCCCAAAATGGATATTTTGGGCTTCCAGAACAATACTCCCTGCCCTACCCGCATTTTCAAGCACATATAAAGAGGCAACTTCAAAATGACTTCCCTTGCCTAAAGATGTTTTCCCAGAAATCGTAATGGATTCTTTTGCTTGAATATTTATTTCACCACCATTGCCAGTTCCAAGAGTGGCAGAATCTATTGATGCACCATTTAAAAAGGATACTTTATTGGCCTCAATTATTATTGTTCCAGCATTTCCGCCATCAGTTTCAGTATACAATGACCGAAGGGAAACACCACTTTTCTCATTATGTTCATTTTCACCATCAAAAACCACATCTCCTATTGAACTAATTTTAATGGTACCAGCGTCACCTTGAGCATTCGTCGATGAATCAAAAAATGCCCCATTGGTAAATGACATATGGTCAACATTAATATCAATTAAACCTCCATCAATGGAACCATCGGTAACCGCTAAAATACGACTGTTATCTGCGTTAAGTGTTTTTGATCGAATGAAAATATTTCCACCGCCTGATCCAGAGGCATCTAAAATGGACTGATTAGACAAATTAATTTTCCCCATCTCAGAAAAGTCAGACAGTTGAATGGTATTATTAAAAAAATAAACCGATCCTTTTGAGTTCACACTGACCAATCCAATGCTTCCTCCTGACCCCTTAATCCTGGCATTATCGCTGATCAATATATCGCCGCTGATCAATGAAATGGTTTGATTTTCTTTAACATGAAGACCTGTTGCAGATGATTCATAAGGCTTTGTCGGCCCTGATATAGAAATGGATGAAACATTATCGGTTAAAAAGCCAAAAGAAACGATTGGCCAAATATTTAAAAGTGATTCATGACTGGATGGGGAATTGTCTTCTAAGTGTTTATCAGAAAAAAAAACCTCATTTGCTGTACTGGCATGGAAAGAACCTGAAACATTCAAGGATACATCAGGGCCAAATATAATTCCATTAGCATTGATTAGAAAAAAATGATTTGAGGATGACGTTAATTGCCCATTAATCCATGAATAGTCCGCTCCTGTAACCTGAGCAACTGTATGGTCAAAACCTGCATCATCAAAAATAGCGGATTCTCCTTTGTGAATATTGAACTGTTGAAATTGATGAAACAAAGTGTTTTGATTTTGAATGCCACCAGATATGGTAAATTTAGATTGATCTTTGTTTACAACTGTTTCAGGGGTATCAGATAGGATACCATGAGGATGACTTATTTGTTGTGAGTTATAATCAATGGCTGAAAGATTCTGATAAAAACAAAATACAGTACCAAACAAACTTATCCATAAAAGTATCGATTGCGAAAATTTTTTCATATTGTTAAGCTCCTTAGGTGATTTCCGGAAAAAATACACCCGGAAAACCTTGATCGCTCGTCCCAGGGCAGAGCCATCTGCATTATAGAAAGCCTTGTCCTACATTCCCCGCAACCATAGTAGATATTTATAAACAAGAAATTCTCCCCAAAAAATATAGAGCATTGCCGCAATGGAAAGAAATGGACCGAAAGGAATTTTTTGTTGAAGTGTAAAGGATCGGCTTTGGATCATTATTAGAATACCTGAGATGGTACCGATTACAGATGAAACAAAGATAATAAACAGTACTCCCTTTATACCTAAAAAACCACCTAACATGGCCAGTAATTTGATATCACCCATGCCCATGCCATCAATACCTCTTATTTTTACAAATGCATAGGCAACCAGAAAAAAGATACCTCCGCCAAATAAAATGCCCAAAAACGATTCCTTAACGGTGATTTGAGATAAATAAAATGATGCCAAAAAACCCAGTGGGATTCCGGGTAACGATATTATATTGGGGATAATTTGATAATCCAGATCAATAAACGTAATGACTATTAGCGATGCTATCAGAACATAATAAATGAGAGCGGTTATTGTAAATCCAAACTTCAAGGTAACAGCCAGCGCAAAAAAAGCTGAAATCAGCTCTACTAGCGGATAACGAAATGATATAGTTGATTTACATGATCGGCACTTTCCAAGTAAAAACATATAACTCAGCAAAGGAATATTTTCCCAGAAATGTAATTGAACGCCACAGTGTGGACAAAAGGAACGATTGGGACGATTAACCGTCAAGTCTTCTTTGGGAAGCCTGTATATGCAGACATTCAAAAAACTTCCCATACAAAGTCCTAAGACAAATGAAATACAATAATGGATGGTAAGGTAACTCACTGTTTATTCCTTTATGTAATGGCAGGCTACTTGGCGGCCATTGGTTTGTTGTAATAAAGGCTCGCTGTGTTGGCAAATTTTTTCTGAGTAGCGGCATCTGGGATGGAATCGACACCCCGAAGGCGGATTCACTGGTGATGGTGGTGATCCTTGAAAAACAATTTTAGGTCGAGGTTTTCCAGGAACAGGGATTGCCGATATCAGCGCTTTTGTGTATGGATGGACCGGGTTATTGAGAACATGATCCGTTTGTCCGATCTCCACTATTTTTCCGAGATACATAACGATAACACGATCTGAAATATGATGAACCACACTTAAATCATGAGAAATAAAAATATACGAAAAAGCATGACGATTCTGTAGCGCTTTCAATAAATTTATAATCTGAGCTTGTACTGAGACATCTAAAGCACTGACAGCTTCATCACAAATGACCAGTTCTGGTTGTAAAGAAATTGCCCTGGCAATACTGATACGTTGTCGTTGTCCTCCTGAAAATTCATGAGGATATCTAAAAACAACATTTTTTTCCAGGCCGACTTCTTGTAAAAGTTTTTCAGCAGCTTCTTGTTGAGTTGTTGTTAATAAAGAATGATTCTTCATTCCTTCGGTAATAATATCCAATACATTCATACGTGGATTGAGTGAGGATTGAGGGTCCTGAAAAATCATTTGAATGTTTCGCCGGAGTTTATTCTGTTCGCGTTTTTCCAATGATAGTATAGACTGACCTTTAAAACGAATATCGCCATCATATGGCTTTTCCAACTGCATGATCGTCCGTCCCAGTGTGGTTTTCCCACAACCTGATTCACCAACCAATCCAACAGTCTCACCTTTTTCTATTGAAAACGACAAATTATCGACTGCTTTGACAAACCCGATTGTTCTTGAAAAAATTCCTCTTTTTACAGGATACCAGGTTTTAAGTTGATCAATTTCAAAAAAAGGTGGTTTTGGGGTAATAGGTTCAGATATCATCATTATTCTATTATTCTGGATATCCAGTTATCTTTCTAATTTTTTCGTACAATGGTTTAAGGTGGTGATACATGCGTTTATAAACCGATTCATACAATTGATTATAAATATGTTGGTTTTTTGGAATAGGATAAAACCTTTTTCCTGGACGTGTCATTGATTGAATTGCCGTTGGAAAGTCTGGATAAAAGCCTAAGCCGACAGCAGCATCAATTGCAGCCCCTAGTCCAGAAGTTTCAAATAAATGAGGACGTTCTGCAGGAACACCAAAAATATCAGCCGTAATCTGCATAGCGGTATCACTTTGTGATCCACCGCCTGAAACACGAAGTTTTTCAATAGGAATACGTGTTCGCTGAGCAATACGATCCGTTCCTTCTCTTAATGCATAGGCCAAACCTTCAAGAATGGATCGATACAAATGGGCGCGTGTATGAACATCGCCAAAACCTATCACACCCCCCTTGGCCTCCGGTCCAGGAAATTTAACACCAGGTGACCAGAAAGGTTGAAGGATTAATCCCATTGATCCAGCAGGGATATCTTTGATCATATCGTCAAACAGTTTTTCTATTTGAACTCCCGTATTTTTTGATAAGTGTTTTTCCAGGTGTCCGAATTCTTCCATAAACCAGCTGACCATCCAGAATCCCCTGGAGATCTGTGCTTCAATAGAATAACAACCAGGAATTGCGGATGGATAAGGCGGAATCAATCGTGTATGCTCAATGTAATCTTGGTGAGTCACATTAATAGTGGCGGTTGTTCCAAAACTCAAACAACCAATGCTGGGTTCAAGACCGCCTGAACCTAGTATTTCGCATGCTTTATCTGCAGCAGCGGAAATAAGGGGTAAGCCCTCAGGAATTCCTGTTGCCTCAGATGCTTTTCGTGTTATTTCACCTAAAAATTGACCCGGTGGATAAAGCTCTGGAAGCATCTTTTTTGTGATCGCTAAATGCTTCCATTGCCAGCTCCAGGAAGGTGCCCATTGCAAGGTTTTGTAATCAAAAGGGATAAATCCAACCTGGGCCCCTATTGAATCAACAAATTTGTCAATCAACTGATGAATCAGATAACCCGATAATAGCAAACATTTATGCGTTTTTTTCCAGATATCGGGTTCATTGGCAGCAATCCAGTTGGCTTCAGCTTCTTTTACAAAATATTCAATGGTCGATGTTGCGCCGATGGCTTTAAATATGATTGCCCAAACAGGATGCAATTGAGGCATGGGATCAACTTTTCGTTGATCTAACCATAAAATAGCGGGACGTAAAGGCTTACCTGATTCATCAACCACCACGACTGTTCCGCGTTGTGTTGTCAGTGAAACGCCTGCTATTCGTGATTTATCAATAGTTGATGATTCCCATAGTCTCTGACAGGCTGTACATAGAGATTCCCAATACTGTTCAGGAGGGAGTTCTGCCCATCCCGGCTCTGGCGAAAAATAGGCAGGGGTAAATTTTACCTGCTCTTTTGCCAGTAAATTTCCGCTAATATCATATATCAAAGCACGTATGCTTTGGGTTCCATTATCAATGGTTAATATTAAATCTTTTGACATACAGTATTCTCTTTTCAATACGTTATTCGTTCAACTCTTTGCCACTGTTCGATTACGGCCTTTTTTCTTGGCTATCAGTAAACGTTCATTCGCACGTTTATAAAGTGTTTCAGGTGTTTCTTTTTTTTTAGCCTGAGATACTCCTAAGCTGACAGTAATACGACCAACAGTCTTAAAGTTATTTCCTGAAATAAGTTTTCTAATTTTTTCGGATAGAATAATACTCTGTTGAATGTCTGTTTCTGGTGCAATGACAGCAAAGGTTTCGCCGCCAACGCGACAAAAAAAATCACTTTTGCGGATATTCTGATTTACCAGTGTTGCAATCTGTTCTAAAGCATCATCACCAACCTTGTGTCCAAAAAAGTCATTGATTCGCCGGAAAAAATCAATATCAAATATAACAAGACTTGTTGACCGATCATATCGTGAAGATTTGGCAATTTCCTGCGCAAGTAATCGATAAAACATACGGCTGTTATAGATTTGTGTCAATGGATCATAATTTTTGATAACATCACTGTTGCTGAGAATATATCGCCTGATAGAAAAAAAGATAAAAGCAATAAAAATAACTGCTATAATGATATGGAGTGCTATCATTTTTGAGAAAGGACTTCGTTCTATTTGATTTTCAATGATTTGAGATAGTGTTTTCCAGTAGCGGTCTATATGAGAATAAAGGTTATTATTGATTTCTGTGGGAGCGTGATTTTTGGTAATAATGGTTTTAAAGTATTTCCATTGTGTATCGATCCAATTGATCTGAATATGGGCATCAGTGTAAGTTCGATCGGTTTGATATCGTTTCAGCATGTTGTCCATGTAAGCATCTGATTCTCTAAGTACAGGATCATATGGTTGATTGTTTATTGCAAGAATGCTTGCGCGCTGCATTGCACTATAGATATATAAAGCAGTTATGAGAGAGGCATCACGGGCACCGATTTTTTGGATAAAATTTGCAGATAATGATAAATGAATGACAACAAACACGATAACCAACACTGCAATTAATATTTTTTGAAATATCACCGGATTCCCTCCATTAAAAGAATACTTGAAAATGGTTTGCTGATTGTTTTTTTTGTGTTTTCATGTTTTTTAAAGGAGATAAAGATAATGACATCACGAACTAAGGAATTACAATTTAATAACTTCTTATGAATTTTATATACAATACCTTAAAAAATCAATTAACTTTTTTTAAAGTGAATGAAATATAATGTTTTTAGGCATCCTTCATATTTGTTGAAAAGTAATTAACACTTTTCCGAAATTATGATTGTGTTTCCGTTTGTAGAGACGCACGGCTGTGCGTCTCTACAAACGATAAATTGTACTCGAAAAAGTGTTAACTGGAATATGAAGGATGCTTGTTTTTATATGTCTAAGGAACAATTTTAAATGGGGAATATATTATCAAAGCACTCCTAAACAATTCGTATCGTTTCCTATAATCCATTTAAAAAACGTCTTATAAGGCTTAAATCTCTATCTTGATATCTTAATAACAGTAATTGTCCCAGTTGTTCTTTTATAGCTTTTTCAACGATTTTTCTTAAAGTAAAAAGGGTATCCTTATCATGATGATGTCCATAAAATGGTTTTGTTTCAATCGGTTTTCCAAATGAAACATAAATACGTTCAGGTCTGGGAAGTGGTGTCAGTCCAATACCTCTTGTTATGGCTGGAACTTCATCGCCTTTTTTAAGAAGCGGGTGTTTCAATATTCCGGTCAGATGAATTAACTTCCCAGCAATTGAATTCATAATATCGTTCCTATCCCAAATGATTGAAAATGCATCGTCAATACCAATAGCAGCGATGGGAATGATATCATATTGATGTTTAATCGCCAGTTTGGCAAAACCTGTTCGCTGTTTCCAAATTAACTGATAAGATTCACCTTTACGTTTGCAAACTTCACGTCCGCCTCCGGGAAAAACTAAAATACTTTCACCGGACGCCATCAGTTTTGAACAATTAAGAGGTGTGCCAGGGACAGAGCCTATCCATGATAAAAAATCTCGCCACAAGGGAATCAGATAATGAAAATGATCGGCCAATCCTCGCATGAAAATGCCTTTCTGTCGATAGACTTCAACAGCATACAAAGGAACATCCAAAACACCATGAATGGTATGGTTTGCAACAAATAAATAGGGACGATCAGGTTTAATATTTTCCATTCCATAGTAAACTGGAGAAAAATACAAGCGAAGTGGCGATGTTGCCATTTCTAATGTCCGAATGGAGGGCGGGCTAAATTGGGTTGATTTGTCGTTTTGTTCAATCATATTATTTCCTCTTGCAAAAGCCATGCATACCGTTAAAAACTAAGATGCCGCCTTTTTTACTCAAGCATGCCAGATGAATACTGTGTTGATGCGCCAGTTCAACGGCCAACGACGTTGGACGTGACACGCTCAAAATATAACGTACAGGGGTTTGAATAATTTTTATCATCAGTTCATGACTGACTCTTGAGGATAATACAAGGATAGATGCTTTATCAATCGTTTGATCCAACATTGTCTGACCAATGACTTTGTCCAATGCATTATGTCGTCCAATATCTTCTTTTGATGCCAGACGAGTCAAGTCTTTATCAAATAGTATAGCCGCATGAGTGGATTTTGTATGTGATCGAAGTGGCTGACAATTTCGTAAATCATCGATGCATGTATGAACCTCACCATAAGTTAGTGGTTTATCAATGGGTATTTTCGTTATTGGATCAGACGAATACTTTTTGTTCAAAAGACTGAATGAAAAAGGATGCTTCAACGACACAGTAGCCGTGTCAAAATTATCTGAAGTTGTAATAGAAAATGATTTCAGATCATCAATAGATGAGATCATCTGATAACTGTTCAATAAACCAACCACATGCGCTTTTTCGTCACCAGGTGTACGCATTAATTCATCGAGAAAATAATTATCGATACAAATTTTAAGAAGAAACTCAGTGGTGACCGCCATTTGTTTGGCTTTGATTTGTTCGTCATTGATATGATTGATTTGAATCGTTTGAAAAGGTTCCATTTTGATCTGTCCATATAATGAAAAAATTCTTATAAATTGAATACTTTTATAATAAATTTTAAAGCACGACAAGTATTACTTGATTTTTTAAGATTTTTTTATGGCTGAATTGGAAATTACGGCATTTTCTTAGCACTACAATGAGAACAAACTTGCTTTCCCCATTCGTTGGATATTAGAATCATTGTCTTTAGCCGAATCATATGTTATCTTATGATATGAATTAACATAACGTATAAAAGATTATGAGGAATAATGAG
>Ga0272440_1002073_pt1 | contig 15883 bp, 9 predicted proteins | sample SSMMMBAug17_FD_192440 | JGI IMG/M metagenome (GOLD analysis project Ga0272440, IMG submission 192440) | Marine sediment archaeal communities from Little Sippewissett salt marsh, Falmouth, MA, United States - SSM-MMB-Aug17 | ecosystem: Environmental > Aquatic > Marine > Wetlands > Sediment ... | reverse complement strand
TCATTTACTTAGGAATGCTCGAAAAATAAATTACTCATTTACTTATGTGCCAAGAACGTGTAGGGGCGAACCTTGTGTTCGCCCATCGTACATAGGAACGAAAGCGTTATTCGTTCGAGGGCGAACACAAGGTTCGCCCCTACATCGGGCTGGCACATAAGTAAATGGGGAACTTATTTTTCGAGTTTTCCTTAAACATCTGTATCTGTCAGACATGTCTGATTTGTTTGATCCCTGTATAATCATATGTGGCACAAATACTGCATAAATCCAAAACATTTCATTTCTTGACAATAAAAGCGAATAATAAAAGGTTTGATACAGTGAATAACATATCAACTATCAATTTAAAACAATCTCTCATTACCATACTGATAAGCTTTGTGTTAAGCACCATTACATCAATGGTTTTTGCGTCGCCAACTATTCAAATTTTTGACACAGGACCTGAAGTCCAGATTGATGAAAATTTTGAAACAAGGCCGCTTCCAGTAATCATTGCACATAGTCAAGGCAGTCTGATCACATTAACATGCGAATCATCAGACAATAATTTAGTTTCTTCTTCAAGTTTTTTTCTGAATTCATCTAACAGTCATCAATTGACAACAACACTATTACCGCCGCCAAATCCAGCATCATTTATTCCATTACAAATCAAGCCCATGCAAAATCAATATGGCAGAACGACCATAACATTACGAATTGAAGACACGAACAATGAATTTGATTCAGTCTCTTTTGATTTGATTGTCAATGGTAAACCCAAAATTTCTCACATATCAGATTATATTATCAGCAATCGTCTGGATTTTTTTAATATTGATTTTGAAATCTATGACCCTGAAACGACAAATAATCATCTTGAGATAACAGTTATTTCATCCAATCCGGATGTTCTGCCAGACGAAAATATTCGGGTGCATTTTCCCAATCAGGATTTACATCCACAATTGACACTGAATCTGATAGAAGACAAAAGTGGTGTTGTTCAAATTACCCTTCACGTGTCTGACAGTCGCCTGACGACAGAACAAAGTTTTCAGGTTGAGATACACAGTTTGCCAGTTATTGATATTCCAACGCAATGGACAATTTTAATAAATTCTGAAAGTGCATCTATTCCAATAAGCATTTGTGATGCTGATGGCGGCAGCCTCACCCTTTCCATTCAATCCAGTAATTTGGAAATTGTTCGTAATGAAAACATCAAGATCGCATCGTCCCAGGCAGACACGATCAGCATGACGCTTGATAAAGACGCTTGCAAATACTTGACGTTTGAAGTTCAACCAGAAGCAAACCGGATGGGTGATGTCGTTTTGAATGTTATAATTGATAATGGCATGTATGAAGAAACAAAAAACTTAAATCTAACTGTTTTGAATACAGCGCCTCAAATTACTGCAATTCCATCGCAAGTAGTCAATATGAATACCCAAAGCGACCCGGTTTCATTTTCAGTTACCGATGCTGAAGGTGGATGGATTACACTCACATGTTTGACGATGTCCGATAATTTATTTGACAGTACTTTTTGCAGTAAGCGCGGTGGATATACCCGATTTTTTTTAGAGGCTTATGAGGTTCACTATTTTTCCAAAATTTTTTCACCTTCAAAAGATGTATATGGTCAGGAAGAACTGACAATCCATCTGACTGATGGTGTGTTGTCTGAAAGCGTTTCGTTTTCTATTACAGTCAATGATCCGCCGGTCATTTTACCTTTGGACACACAAATTATTAACAAAAACACAACTGCTTCTCCCATTGCCATAACTGTAACTGATAGGGATACTTCACTAATGGACTTAAATTTTATATTTGATATTCCCTGTTCAACGCTTTTCAATGATGATGATATTGATTATCTGTGTACATCCACTTTATGCACATTACTATTGACTCCCGCTGTCAATCAATCGGGTTCATGCCAGATCTCAGTAAGTGTGAGTGATGGCATTGGAACAAATGTAACGCCCTTAGATATTCGGGTGAATGAACAACCATTTTTTAATGATATTGAACCGCAAATAACAGATGAAGATCATGTTTTACGAATTTCAACGCATGTATTTGATGATGACGCCCTTGATACACATCAATGGTCTTTTGATTTCTCTAATCCGCAGCTTGTAGACAGATATGACATTCAAAATAATCCTGACACGCAATCTGTAAGTCTTACTTTTTACCCCACAGCCGATATGTCAGGTCAAACAACTGTAACAGTCAAAATAGCAGATTCAAATAATCTATCATATGCGCAATCTTTTGTATGGCTGGTACAACCAGTCGATGATTTACCCCAAATAACCGGATTATTATCTGAATACAGCATCGAAGAAAACACAACATTGACAATGACGATTCAACTGCTTGATATTGATACGCCTGTTCATGAACTCAATCTTCTTATTGAATCTAATAATTCTGATCTCATCCCAAAAGATAATATTGTGATTCAAACCCTGGGAGATAAACGAATCATCCATGTTTCACCTGCGGCCCAACATACGGGTGACGCTATTTTATATATAAAAGCTTTTTATCAACAAACACAAAATGTTTATCGCCTATACCCTGTAGATTTGAATGTTTTTCCTGAAAACGATCCTCCAGTCGTTTCAAGTGGGCATCTATATCTGGATGAAGATGGATTCTGTAAGTATACAATAACAGGCAGCGATCCAGATCATCAATCATTAAAATATTATGTTGATACATATCCATCTCATGGAAGAATTATTCCCTTTGATGAAGATACCGGCACGTTTATTTATGTGCCTTTTGATGAATTTTTTGGTCTTGATTATATGTCTGTAAAAGCTTCCGATGGCATTGAATTTTCAGAACCTGTACAATTAACGATTACAGTCGCTCCTGTAAATGACGCACCCATTGCATACGATGATTATTATAACATCTTAACCAATGATGTAATCAGCATTGATCTGGAGGCATTTGATATTGATTCTCAGGAGCTTACTTTTCGTTTGGTTGACCAAACCATAACTTTTGGTAGCATTGATCTGAAAGATGCATCAAAGGGTCTGATTGAATATACTCCTCCCAATGATAAAATTGGTCAAGATCACATCTGGTTTTATGCAAAAGATCCTTCAGGCTTGCAGTCAAATATTGGAACAATAACAATTCGAATTGAGAATCAATTGCTTCCAGAATATACGTTGACTGTAAATATGGCAGGTGCATACCACAAAACAGACTTTTACGAATATGCTATCTTAGATGCATCTGATTCTGAAGAAGTTGTTTCCGGAAGTTCGCAAGATGATCAGTTTGTTGAACTGCTCCATGAGGGATCATATCAATTGATCATTATTGCAAAAGGATATGAACCCTATGAATATTCACTGAATAATAATCGGACATTTAATATCAAGGATCGTTCTGAAATTACCTGTTATCTCAAAGAAAATGAAAATTTTCACCCCTATGAACCATCGGTTCATGTGAGCAAAACATCTTTTGAGGATGGATTTGAACTGCGGATTGAAAAAAATAATTTTGACGACCAGTTCATTATGAAAATAAATGATCAGATCATCAATACTGGTGAAGAATCCTGGCCATTCATATATCGATGGACAGTGAAGTCTTCACCATTTACTGTATCTGCAACAGTCCAACCCTATACTGTGGACCAATATCAAATTGATTTTGTTTTTTATCATTGGGAAACATATGTGGATACATATTCTGCTTTTTTCTATGACCATAAGAGCTATAAAAGTAAGAAGCATTATCGCTCAGAGGATTGTGTTGCTTTTGAAACAACTTTTGGCTCTGGTGGTGCATATGGGGCAGAGGCATTGTTTGAAACAGAAGGATACAGTTATTTTTATCCATTGATGGGACAAACGCTTAACTTGCGTATTCCATCAGGGACCGGTTTATATTCTGAAACACAGCTTAATATTCCTAGAATACCAATGAATTATCTAATCATTGATGATCCCGAAAACTGGGAATATAACGAAAAAAAAGATTTCTATCATGAGTATAATAAAAAAAGCTATGAATTGAAACCTTCAGACCGCCTGAAAGTCAAATACAGCCATTATGCTTTTTTTATATCCATTGCCAGTGGCATTGCCATTGAATTTGAGATGGCTGATGGTCCCAATGCGGGAAAAAAAGTGCGTTACAATCCATACCATTTCAATAATGAAACTCATGAATATGAACGTTTTTCCCAGGCGCCTGCAATTGATGTTCCCATATTGCTGAACAGTAATTACAATAGATTTAATGCTTTTAGTGAAGCACTTCTGGATTTGATGAATACTTTTCCAGCGCTTGTCAATGAAAAAGGCGATGGCGTGATTGAAATATCAGAGGACAGTACACCATACGAAAAATTTAACAGGGTGAATATGCCCTTTTTTCTGGAAAATGACATTATTGTTTATTTACAAGCCAATCATTTAACCCGGTTTGCGGTCTTATGGTCTGTTCCTGAGGATGATGAAGATGTAAGACATCAATATTTTAACGCGGAATCCATTGATGATGGCGGATGTTTTATTCAAGGATTGTTTTTTTCTTCCAACAAATAATTAAACTGTAGAGACTTCGCATGCGATGTTTCTACAGTGCATAAAAACCAATAATTATGCTCAGAGCATTCCTAAAAATATGTCATCTGTTGAATAATGATATCGACATGTTTTTGCGCCGCCCCTGAAAGTTCCAAAACAGCCTTTCTCGCCTGTTGACCTGTCTTTACTGCGCGATCTTTATGGCGCGCGAATTCAAGAATTTGTTTTGTCAAATCATCAACATGAGCAACCATGATGCCGCCGGCGGCATCTTCCAAAACATCCCTGGCCCACAGGAAATCGTCCATATAGGGGCCATAAAGTACTGGTTTTCCCCAAACTGCGGGTTCCAAAACATTTTGTCCCCCTTGTGGCACAAGACTTCCTCCGCAAAAAACCACATTGGCAATGCTATATAAACCTGCAAGGTCTCCAATTGTATCTACCAATACAACAGGTGCATTTCTTGATTTTACGTTTTTGCACAAGGAATACAGGTTATAGTTGAGTTGAGATTTTTTTAATGCTTTTTCAATACTCGGGCATCGTTCAATATGGCGTGGTGCAATAATACAGAGCGCATCAGGAATTTTTTGGCAAAGCGCCTTATAGGCTTCAATGACCATTTCTTCTTCACCTGTGCGTGTACTGCCCGCCACAAAAACAAAATTATCGGCACTTATGGACAAAAGTTGTTTCAATTGAGCAGGTAAACGCGGAACATATGTCTGTTTCAACAAATCAAATTTGGCATTTCCTGACACATGAACCTTTTGCGGTGCAGCCCCAATTTGACAAATCCTGTCTGCATTGTCCGCACTGATCATGCTGAAGGCATCAATTTTGAGAAGAATGAAACGCACTAAAGATGCAAATTTTTGTAAACCATTGACAGATTTTTGGGATATCCGACCATTGACAATGGAAATTGGAATATTCAATGATTTGGTAATATAAATCCAGTTGGGCCAGATTTCTGTTTCGAGCAGCACAAGGATATCGGGTTGAATGGCATGGAGTGCCAGCCGAACAGATACAATAAAATCAATTGGAGAATAAACACATTGAAGTCTCGGACGTTTAAGGGTTTCAGCCAAATCATAGCCTCTGGGTGTGGTTGTTGAAAGGACAATATCAATATCTGGATATGTATCAAGCAGAATGCTTATAATTGAACGCGCGACATTGATTTCGCCCACTGAAACTGCATGAAGCCAGATACGATGTTTTTTGGATGGAACAAGTTTGGGATATATTCCCAATCTTTGAAAAACCAGTTTTTTATACCGACCTGTTAAAAAAACACAGATGATAATAAATGGCAGAATACTGACAATTAACAGGGTAGATAAACAGACATATATAACATAAAGCAGATTCATCGAAGGCCTATTTCCTCAAAGCTGTCTCCCTTAACCTTTAACAGATATAATTGTCTCTGCGCTTCGCCTTGTGTATCAAATTTTATCATACCGGTTAATCCATCATATACGCTCATATTTATGAGTTCATCCCTGAGTTGTTCCGCATATTGAATGTTTCCCTTGTTCAGCAATTCAAAAAGAATCATGGCGTTATCATATGTAATGGATTCCCATATTCCTGGTTTGTTTCCGAAAGTTGCTTCAAAGGCAGAGACAAATTGCTGTACATGAGGCCGCTGGCTGTTGCAAAAAAATAAGTCTGGAAAAACAGCACCCTGATGATGAATTTTATCTTGAATACCCAACACCTTCTGGCTTGAAACCCCGATCATTTTGTCATCATGCCAGAGATTGGTTCCTAACAGCAAAACATTATTAAAATCGTTTGTCTTTAGTTGCGGGGCAATCATAAGAAGCATATCCGGCCTGTCAGGAATAAATATCGCATCAAAATCAATGATGGGTTTCAACTTTTTTTTACGCCATTTACTGACACCCGGGCGATCAAAATATAAGCCCACCATTTTTTTGATTGATTCAGTAAAATCGGTCTGATTTCCAGAATAATTGTTCACTGCCCGAACAGTCCCCCCCTTTTCAACGACCGCATCCCAGAATGCATCCATAAATGATTGGCCATAACGATCATCCGGGTATAAAATTGCAAAATCGCGATAACCGATTTCATCCATTGCATATGATGTAATGGCATGAATCTGCAATTCTTGCGTAAGAAAATTACGAAAAACATAATCAAGATTCTGAGTAATTCCTTCCCTGGATACCAGCAAAATAATCGGAATTTGATTTGCATTGGCACTCAATGCCACTGCTTCAGCCTGATTGGTTGTTATGGGACCAATAATGGCCTTCACATTTGCTTCCACTAATTTATTAAAGGCCTGAATGGCATCCGCAACTGTCTCACCCGAGTCCTGGATTTTTAGCTGAATGGGATAGACATTTTGAAGTGTTGAGAATTGAGAATGGGCAAATAATGCACCATTTAGTGCTTCCTGACCAAATTGCTTATACTTTCCTGAAAGGGGAAGCAAACAACCGATTGTATATGATTCAAATAGGTTTCCTTTTTTTATGGATTCAATTTGTTCCTGGATTATCGTGATCATTTCATGGTCCGGATAATCATCAACAAGTTTTTCAAGAATGGATATGGCCTGTGGCGTATTTTCGGATTTTATTTCGTTTTGTGCGTGTTGATAACGCATGTATAGTGCCGGAAATCGGCCTTCATACACACTAATCAGGTATTGAAGTTCATCAGGCGTTAATATGGTGATGGCCTGTCGTGTTCTTTTGATAATAAGTGGAAGTTCATTGTGAGTTGCAAATTCAAAGGCATATGTATAAGCAACAACAGCTTCCTGTGCCCGATCCAAAGCCAGAAGAATATCTCCTTTGAGTAGGTATAACTGGCTGTGATCTTTTTGATTTGTCACTATAAAGGCAGGTTCGATCTGTTGAAGGGCTTCTTCATATTTTTTTTGCCTGAAGTCATTGTATATTAAGCCTAATTGGGCTCTGGATGCGTATATGCTGTTTGGATGATCCTGAATGAGTTTTTTATAAATTTTCTTTGCCTGCTCAAATTTTCCTTGGATGGTATATATGGAGCCGATTTTCATCAAAGTTATATCAGTAAACTGATTATTGTCCTCTGGTGCACGTTCCAGGTATTTCTTGTACATTTCAAGGGCTTGGGCTAAAGCGTGCGTTTTATATAATTGTTCAGCCTTGTGAAAGGCTGCGGATTCTAAGTTTTCTTTTGGCTTTGGCTGGCCGGTTGGGATTGTAATCTGGGGCGTTTGTGAACAGCTTTGAAACAGAAAAAAGCATAGTACCAAAGTAAACAAAAACACATTCTTATACATAATGGGCTCCTGAAAAACGAAAAAACAGGTTCAATCTTTTGGAATCGAACCTGTTTTCTTACGTTTTTAAATAATGCCGGCAGCTTTATTTCTTTTTACCAACTTTAATATTCATATATTCGAGCGTTTGATAAGTAATGCTGCCAATTGCAAGCCCTTTGTCGCGCTGAAATGATTTTAGTGCACGTCGTGTCTGTCGGCCCAGGATACCATCTACAGGACCTGGATTATAACGATCTTTTCGTAAATAGCGTTGTATTTTTAACACCAGGTTACTATCTATATTGGTTTCACACATGGTTCGTTTCCACATCATGTGGCCTTCAGTAATTTTCACTTTTTTAGTAATGGTTTTATACTGAGCAGGAATGGGTACAACTTGCTTTTGTGGCGGGTGGATCATTTTTTTATATTTAATTGTCTTGTAAACCGCTGGTTTGTTGATTTCTTCGATACGTGCAGGACTGACCATTATTCGTTTTTTTACAGTTTTGTAAGTGGGAGGCACATGGATCATACACATGACTTCACCAGTGGCATTATCAATTTTTTCAATATTACCACGACCATTTTTCCATATGGTATGGGCTTCTTTAACCAGTATTTTTTCGGTCACCCATTTATAAACAGCAGGAATTTCTTTGTATTCTGTGGTCGCTTCACTGACCAGAACCTGTTTTTCCGCAGGTTCATATTTTGCAGGAAGAATTTTAATTTCTTCAGCTGCGGGCTGGACCATCACCTGTTTGGAAACTGTCTTATATTTCGGTGAGATATACACCCTGGCGTAACATTCGCCAGGTTTGGCATTGGGAGGCAACTGAGATGTTGTTTCGGAATCTCCTGTTTTTACACCTTCCTGAACCTTCAATGATGCGATTTCCAACTCTTTTTTGTATTCTTGAATTGTCATTTCTTTTTTTTCAAGAGCTGATCGCAACCGCTCTATTTGGAGTTGCTGTTGCTGCAGCATGTCATCAGACTGTACGCCCGGTGCTGGTTGAGATATTGGTTGGCTTTGAGCGATGTCCTTTTCATAGATTCCATCCACAGGTTCTGTAGTCCCGATATTGAATAATCGTGCACATCCTACAGAAAAAATGAGTAATCCTGTAAAAACCCATAATGCTAAACGTTTTTGAATCATCTTTTAATCCTCCTTAAAGATTTTTTATTGTTTCAAAACATCAAAAGGCTTTTTAACATATTTTTTCATGCGTAACAAGTGTCTTTTTTTCAGCAGGTTAAAAAATATTATCTTAATCTAATTTTTGCGCCTCTCTAATAAATCCGCAATCTACCATATATATGCCAATCTTTTTGGTTCGTACCTTCAATTTTCTCATATTTTAAGTAAAATATCATAACCCCAATTTCTGAATAATTCGCATCGGAAAAAGTCTGATTGAATAAGGCAATGGCAAAATTTGAATTGCCAGGATCTAATAAATATGTGACCGGTGAAATATGCATTATTTTTTGGCGATTACCGGAAAAAATTCTTGACTGGGAGCTTTTTAAAATTTTCCAGTTTAGTTTAATTGGCTGCGCATTTAATTTATAAAAGTAAATTAAATCATTCACATACATTTTCATAAATGCATCCAGGTTTTTCTGATGCCAGGCTGCTTCCCATCGATTGACAAATGACGTTAGTTTCCGGGTATGTGCGCCATATTTTTTCTGATGCGATCTGAGAACAATAATGGGTGTTACATTTGTAATGGGGTCAATTTTTTCCCATATTTCATGAATAAATGCGCCAGACAATTGCTTTGTGGCCTGTGGATTAAACAAAATAGGTTTATTTTTATTCTTGCAAAGAATGTATATACCTTCAGGACCAGTGAATTCCATTTTTTCCTGTTTGATTAATCGTGGCTGGTCATTTGTACCTTTCCACACAGTTAATTGTTTTACATCCTTTGATATCAAAGCCATTCTTTTATCTGATGGTAACAAAAGAACTTCTTTTAATACGATGTTCTGCGTTTCATTATGTTGCTTTTTTTTGTCTTGTAATTGAACATCAGATTGGGTCGTCTTTTGTTGATTGGTTTGTGGTATAGGATCTTTTATTTTTGATGCTGCGTGTTGCTCTTTTTGTTTTTGATTTTTTATTTTTGACGCTGATTGTTGCACTTTCTGTGTTTGATCTTTTGGTTGCACCTTTGTATTCTCTTTTGCATGCAATTCATCCTTTTGTGCGGATACATTTTCTTTGGTGGAAACAGTCAGACTTTTGGCCTTTTTTGAGTGTTGTAATTGAATGGCATTGTTTGAAGCAAATGTTTTTTGATGATTTGTCTGGATGGTTGCATGTGTTGGCCCTTCTGATTTCTTATTTTCTTCGGATAGTACGTTCTGAGTAAGTTCTGCAGAACGTGTTGTTTTTTCTGATATTACGTTTTGTTCTGATGTCAAAGACTGATGACGCATTGCAATGTTGTGTGTTGATGTCAGTGGTCTGGGTGTCGTGGTATTTTGTGTTGATGACAAAGGTTCAACAGTCGTTTTTGTATATGTATGTTCAGGCTGATGATCATTCAAAAAATACACGCCTTCTTCCAATTGAAAAGAATCCTTGGAGGGTGTCGGAGTTAAACCGGAAAAATCTGGTTTGCCTTGCCAGACAATCATTCGATTGATTTCGGGTGATACAACGATACAGTAACTGTTTTTTGTAAAAAGTTTATTCATCGGAAGCTTATCCACATTGACACTTTGGATGCTTTGAACCGACTGCCTGGATGATTGTTCAATTCTTTCTGGTGGCATTTGTATTGCTTTTTCAGTTTGTTTTTGATTCGATTTTTTTGAGGACGCCATTTTTGTCTCTTTTTGAACGTTGGTCTGTGTTAACATGGAAGCATTTGTTACAGTTTTTTCTGATTGTTGTGTTAAAATCATCGTTTGATTGGGAACAGGTAGATCGGTTTGTGTTTCAGGTGTTGTAGAACGATTTATTAAACCTGAAATCATATAAATACAAGATATCAAGAACAATAATGCAATAGACACAACAAGGAAACGTTTCTTCTTGATATGACGTGACGTTTTTTGATTATCATGAAAGCTCCTGTAAGCTTTTTTGACATGAATTGCTTGTATTTCACGTGTATTCTCAGAAAAAGCAGCCATCAGTGTGCGATCACATATCATATTGACCAGACGTGGGACACCTTTACTATACTTATAAATCTGGTTGACGATATGTTCTGAAAAAATTGATGGCGGGGTACCTGATTCACTTGCGATTCCAAGTCGATGGTAAATATAATTGGCCATATCATGTTTTGACAATGGGGTCAGGTAATACCGAATGCTAATCCGGTTTTCAATTTTTTGTAATACAGGGTCTTGTAATCTTTGGCGCAACAAAGGTTGTCCAAGTAAGATTATTTTGATCAGGCTTTTTTTATCAGTTTCAAGATTGGAAATCAGGCATAAATACTCCAAAGACTCGTTTGACATGCTGTGGGCATCATCAATAATGACAATAGGGACAATGCTATTTTGATTGAGCTTTTCCAGATGTTGATGAAACAATCTAAAAAGTTTTTCGCCGGAATATTTATCGATTATATTTTCATCCATACCGCAATCAAGCGCAATTGAAACAAGTAAGTCTTGGGGGGTTATTTTAGGATTGAGAATTAAAGATATTCTTACCTTATCCCCTGCAGTCTGATTAAGAAAGGACCGAATCGTTATGGTTTTTCCGATTCCCGGTTCGCCGGTTATCTCAACAAATGCATCGTCAGCTTCAATACAGTAAAATAAATGATGCATTAATTCCTTGTGAACATTGCTTGAAAAAAAATATTCTGTGTCTGGACTCTGTCGGAATGGTTTGTCTTTTAACGCGAAAAAAATTTCATAATTCATGGTGTTGTCCTAATGTTTCAAAAGATGTTTATCAGTTATTATCAACCCGCCGGAAAATGATTTACAATGATATATCAACGGGAAATCGAATAACCATTTCAACTTATTAAATTAACATAGAGTATTCGTCAAGCCAAAAATATCTTTTAAGAGCCTCTTCGTGTGGAAGATATTATCATACCTTGTAAATCCGCAATGCATTATCATGGAGCAGGTTCTTTGCTATTTCGGGAATATCTTCAATCTGTAAAAACGTTTCATCAATTAAATTTGATAAGGTATAAGCGAGACGATTTAATGACAATTGAAGTTTTCCATAAATCCATTCAACGATATAACCATCTGAAAAAAAAGCATTCCAGGCTGTATGAGGAAGCATTTCCAGACGATCACGATAGAATGTACTCAGAGTTGTGGGCGTAAAGGCATGCCACCAGGCACCGCTCAGAATAATATTACGACACGAACGTGCTATGGAGGCTGCCTCATGTCCAGTTATTCGGGTGGCCAGAAATATATCAATCATCGTATCAGTATGTACAGATGCATATTTAGGCATCGACCTTAAAAATTTTTCATTTGAATAGCTCGAAACCGACCCTGGCTCATGTCTATTGTAGAACGCCATACCATGAAAAATTTGTAAGGTTATGTCGCATTGCGTTGCGACGTTTGCCACAATATCAGCGGTATAACTTACCAGACGATCATCTTCCTCAATTGACAAATTTCTTCCTTTGAGGAGCCGATGATACAAATTGGCGGCTTCTTCTTTGTGACAATGGCAATACTCCCATGAATCTCGAATCCATAAATGGAATACGCGTACATTTTCATTCTCTCTTAACCATTTCATCCGCTTTTCAATAAAAGCTGCTAGAGCATCAATACTTTCAGGAGTTTTGCCTGAATTATATTTCGCTAATTCCGATAATCGAAGCGGCATGGTTGGTGCAAAAAGGTATTCCCCATATTCATAGGGAATAAATTGATCGGAATCATATGGCATCCCATCTCTAAATGGTACAGTGATTTTTGATATTTTCGCCTTTTCCAGTATATTCTTTACCCGGTTCTTGTCCTTAGCGGCCTCTCTGATCTTTATGTCCAACTCTTTCCAGTTATCCACACTTAATGTCCTTTCTTCAAATCCATAGAGATCCTTCAATATTTTCATCAGGCACCAGTGATTGGAAGTGTTCTTGATTTCATTGAAAAAAGGAAGAACTGCTGACATATATTCATTCGGATCTTTGCCAACATTTATACCTGATACATTGGCGCCAACACGTGACAGTTCGAGGTTTACCCAATGATATGAAACAATGTCAGCCAATGTTCGTGCCTGGCGAATGCCTTCTCCGCCAATATGGGTGTGTACATCAATTACAGGCAACTCCTGTATTATTTCTAAGACTTGTAAATATGTTGGATTCATTTTTTATACGCTCCTTTCCCTGGTTATTTATTCATATAATATAAATGAAAGTCGAATCATATCAGGAAAGATGGAGGAAAGATGGGATCATGCCCATCGAAAAAAGGAATGGCAGCTTTTGACGCTTATCTCGATGAATTTAATCGTAATTGGGATGTTGGCTTAGAATATAGAAAACATGAACCATTACCCTGCCTTCCTGCAGAAGATAATGTTTTAACCTTCTATAATAATTTAACCATCTATAATAATCAGATAAAAATAAAACATACGCTCGCTCCGCTCACTTAACATAAAAACCTGTCTCTTTTGAATATCCGAGCTCAAATCCTAATATATGACTCCATTTTTTTGATAAGTTCTCAAAAAAATCAGTTTTTTGAATTTCAGTATATGCATTTTGCAATTTTTTGACTATATCTTTGGAAGTATCTCTGGAGATCATAATATAGCTGGAAGCCTCTTTAAATATATAAGATATTTTAATCTCTTTCATGTCATAACCCAGTTTGTTCAAAATGGGGGGTGCTTCAATATCAGATGAAACCCATAGATGGAATCTTCCTTTTAATAGTTTTTTAATGTTCAGTTCATGATTGGCTACTTCCTGAACCTTTATTCCTTGATCCTTAAAGAATTTAGTGCGCCAATCCCCACGCATTGCACCTATATTCAAGTTCATTGTTTTAATATCATTTATACTGTTAATGTTAATTGAACGTTCTTTTTTACTCCATAACACATGCTTTCGGGTAATTACAGGCCCAATAAAATAAAAACCATGATCAATTCTTTCCTGGGTGCGACCAGCAGTAAAGATGACAATGTCAGGTTCCTCTTTTGCAATTTTGTATGATCTCGCCCATGGTTTAACTTCAATATTGACCTTAAGATTTAAATATCTCATTATCTCTTCTACAATATCTGTGGTGGTTCCAGTAAACTTTCCCTTGTATGTATAGTTTGTTGGCGGTTCTTCTGTTGTTAGAATCCGAATTGTAGAAGGCTTTTTATTCAGATCATACGCCATACACAGGCCAATATGGATGAATACGATAAATAGAACAATAGGAATAAACTTTAATTTAATCATGGTATCTCCTTTTTGATTTGTTTTTAGAAATGTTTGTATCTTTATACATTTAATTTGAGTTTATAGATCATTGATTTAATTCTTAAACGAAGGATAAAACGATTGCAATACATTTTTTAATTTTTATTTGTTTTTGTCAATATCTTGACATCATGGTTGAAGCACTCGAATTCTCACAAACTGATATTTGAATGGCTGAATGATTATCAGACAAAGCATTATAAAGTTCTGGGACTGATAGAACCAGGTATGAAAAAAACATATTATCAATGGATATCAAATATTACTTGGGAATGCACTAAAAATAAGTTCTTCATTTACTTATGTGCCAATAACGTGTAGGGGCGAACCTTATGTTCGCCCTCGAACTAATAACGCTTTCGTTCCTATGTACGATGGGCGAACATAAGGTTCGCCCCTACACGTTATTGGCACATAAGTAAATGAGGAATTTATTTTTCGAGCATTCCTAAGTCTCCTCAGCTTCGACAGCCATTATAGAAGAGAGCACTGCTAGGCGCTCTGACCGAGGAAGATCTTTATATCGTTTTGCCCAATTTTCGGCTTTGCGTTTGATTCGTTGCCGATCAGTAAAGTTTTTTCCCGCAAATCGGGCCCAGTGAACTCGATCGGGTATAAAGTTAAACCAGAGTTTTTCGGTCCGAACACCGGCCTGGTTCATTACCTGAATTTCAAGGCGCCCCCAATCAGTTAAAAGATCATCGTAAAGTTTTGATGGATAGCCAGAAATCATGACAGAACAGGGTAGTCTTTTTAGTATCTCCAATAATTCAATATGATCCTGTTCCTCATATTCACAACGATAACGACGCTTTGAAGTACGCGTATACCAAAGATAAGGTGGATCACAGTATACCAGTTCACGACCATGGAATTCATATCTACTGAGAAATTGATGCGCGCAGCCATGCACTTTTTCGACAGGATAGTCACAATTGAAAGCTTTAAGCGCTTTAAGATCAAGATCAATGGCAATATTTCTAAGTGCAGGCAGCTTACGACTCATTATTGCTCCGCCTCCAAGATGCGTCTCAATATATGTATCATGAGGGGGCATCATTGAAATTAAGGGTTGACATAATCCTGTAGTAGCCTTTGAGCCAAAGTAACCGTTCATCTCTTATTGATCTCTTCATTAATACTCGATATTCAAGTTTTTTACAAACAAGCGCCGAATCTCGTTCTCACGCTCTGCGTGGGAATGCATACTGGACGCTCTGCGTCCTCTGTGTTGTATGTCCGAGGAACGTGCACAGGGGACGCAGAATGTCCCATATGCGTTCCCACGCAGTGCGTGGGAACGCGCTTCGGCACTTGTTTGTAAAAAAGCTTGAACATCGAGTAATATTAATTAAGGAAAACTCGAAAAATAAGTTCCCCATTTACTTATGTGCCAGCCCGATGTAGGGGCGAACCTTGTGTTCGCCCTCGAACGAATAACGCTTTCGTTCCTATGTACGATGGGCGAACACAAGGTTCGCCCCTACACGTTCTTCGCACATAAGTAAATGAGGAATTTATTTTTCGAGCATTCCTAAGGAAAACTCGAAAAATAAGTTCCC
>Ga0272440_1002072_pt1 | contig 15892 bp, 12 predicted proteins | sample SSMMMBAug17_FD_192440 | JGI IMG/M metagenome (GOLD analysis project Ga0272440, IMG submission 192440) | Marine sediment archaeal communities from Little Sippewissett salt marsh, Falmouth, MA, United States - SSM-MMB-Aug17 | ecosystem: Environmental > Aquatic > Marine > Wetlands > Sediment ... | reverse complement strand
TTTGCATACTACGGCATGAATGCGCAGAGCCTCTTTTACCTTATGATTTTAATGGGGCTCTATCTTGTTTACATAACCATTAAACGCTACTTTGTTGAGACATTCTGGGCAGTTATGCAGCTATGTGCAAGTCTTGGCCATCGTTATGTTTATCATGGTTTGGAAAATGTGCCTACTAAGGGGGCAGTACTACTGCTTAGTAATCATGTCAGTTGGGCTGACTGGATTGTTTTGCAGCTTCCCTTTGAGCGTCACATAAACTACATGATGGAAAAAGATATCTACAACTGGCCTTTTTTCCACGCATTTTTTAAAAAAGGCAGTGCAATCCCTCTCTCTTCAAGAGCTTCCAAAGATGCTTTTAAAATTGCACATCAGAGGCTTCTTCATGGGGAAATGGTAGGAATTTTTCCTGAGAGTTGTATCACCAAAGATGGACAGATTGGAAAGTTTTACAGAGGCTATGAACTGATGCCTCAAGACTACAATGGTGTTATTATCCCTGTTTACGTAACAGGTCTTTTTGGAAGTATATTTGCAAAGTACAAATCAAAAGGCTGGAGAAATATTTTCCGTCGACGAGAGGTGCATGTCTATTTTGGAACACCACTTCCTATGAATGTAAAACACCATGAAGTACGAGATATAGTAATTAATATGAAGGAAAAATATGGAAGATAAAAAGTTAAACAAACCAAAACACTCACTCTTTCGAAATGGCATCTATGCTCTTGAAGGTTTTGTTGACATTACTAAAAATGAGACCTCTTTTAAGTGGCAACTTTTAATGTTTTTTACTCTTGGAATTGTCGCGTGGATACTGCCAATTAGTTTTGGCTACTCAAGCATTCTCTTTTGCTCTTTATTTATTCCTATTCTTGCAGAGGTGGCCAATTCAGCCTTAGAGCGGGTTGTTGATTTAGTTACGAGTGATTATCACATCCTGGCAAAACAGGCAAAAGATGCTGGGGCAACTCTTGTACTTTTGAGCCTGATTCTTCTTGGGTGTATATGGGCAAGTGTTTTAGCACTGGCATTTAAGCTTGTGTAGAGTGTAGACATGAAAGTAGTTGCACTCTGTTTATTGCTCAGTACAGTTTTATTGGCTGAGACTCGACCAAAAATAGCCCTTGTGCTAAGTGGTGGTGGTGCTAGAGGTGGTGCCCATGTTGGTGTACTTAAAGCCTTAGAAGAGCAACGTATCCCAATAGACATGATAGTAGGGACAAGTATGGGCTCTTTTGTGGGTGGGCTTTATGCAAGCGGGCAATCACCACAAGAGATAGAGCAGATGCTTGTGAGTTCTGATTGGAAGAAGTATATCCGTACAGGATATGACAGACAAGATGTCCCCATGCGTAGAAAGAGTATGGATTACACTTATCAGGGACTTTTAGGACTTGGTGTCAATGTGAACAATAGCATTGTGCTTCCAACAGGAGTTTTAAAGCGACAGCCGCTGCTATTTAAGTTTTTGGATGCAGTTGGTGGTGCTGAGAGAGTAGGTGATTTTGATAAGTTAAGTATTCCTTATCGTGCTGTAGCTACTAATATTCAAAACGGAGAGGCTGTAGTGCTTGACTCAGGCTCTTTGGCAAAAGCCATCTACGCTTCAAGCTCCATACCTGGAGGTTTGCAACCAATAAACATTGATGGAAAAGAGCTTGTAGATGGAGGTGTAAGTCAAAATATTCCTATAGAAATAGCTCGTGAGATGGGTGCTGAGATTATCATCGCTGTAGATGTGAGTGAAAACTTTGAGGATGATTTAAATGTTGATTCATATTTTGTTGTGATGGGGCAACTTGTTGATATTTTGATGAGAAAGAATGCAAACGAATCGATAGAGTCCTTACGTAAGAATGATATTTTAATAACTCCAGAGCTTGAGGGTTATAGTGGGCTCGATGCTGATAAATATGCAGAGATAATTGCAAAAGGGTATGAGGTTTCAGATGATGCTATACAAAAACTCAAAGCGCTCTCTTTAAGCAAAGAGGAGTATGCTCTTTACAAAAGTAAACAGAAAAAAAGTCTTGAAAGTTTTATACCGATCGTAGATGAAATTAAAATTATTAATTCTACATATATTGCAGATGACTCCTTACGTAAGAGAATAAGCCAAAGAGTTGGCCAGCCCTTTGATGAGAGAGGCTTACGTAAGGATTTAATGCATATTTATCATATGACAATATTTGATAGTGTTGAGTATTCGCTTGTTCCTAATGAAGGAAAAAATTTACTCATTATTCAAACACAACCAAGTTGGGATAATCATGGAGAGATACGTTTTGCTCTTGGACTTGAAGATGATTTTTTAGGACACTCGGCTTACTCCATTAAACTTGGTTACTCAATGTATGGCATCAACTCTTATGGTGCAGAGTGGCGCAGTGACTTTGAGATAGGAAGACGAAAAAAAGCATACACTGAGTTTTTTCAGCCCCTTGATACTATGCAGCGCTTTTATATTCGGCCATCATTAGCCTATGAGTCTATTTTGGATATTTTTTTGGCAGATGAGTTTGGGAACCAGGAGATTTATTCACAAAGAAGAGGAGGTGCTTTTGCCGCAGGTGTACACCTTGGAGTCGACTATGAGTTTGAAGTTGGTATGGGGTTGTATGAAGATAAGGTAGAGGTCGATTTTTTTTCAATTATAGGTTTGCCTGGAGAGTTTCAATACAATGCACGTCCCATCTATGCAAATCTTAATATAGACTCACTTGATAATGTAAACTTTCCAACCAAAGGTCTCAAAGCTCAGCTTGGATGGGCTAAGGATGCTAAAGAGTTTGGAAGTGATTATGACTATGAACAGGTTTATGTAGAGATTGAAAAACCTCTTAATTTGTATACAAGTAATTTTGTAGCCTATGCAAAGTATGTCGATACCTACAGAGATGACGAAGTTTTTCGCTTATCGGGTATGAGTACTCTGGGTGGACTTTTTAATCTTTCTGGCTATAGACCATACTCTTTTTATGATACTAATATGTTTTTAGGGGTTTTGAAGTATACTTACGAAATAAAAGACGGAGGTTTTTTTAACACTTTAAATGCTCCACTTTATGCCGGTTTTAGTGCTGAAGTCGGTAGTACTTGGGGACGTTACAACAGTTTAAGTTATGAAAATGTCAAGCAGTCTGGTTCGATTTACCTGGCTGCCGATACATTTTTAGGGCCTTTTTACTTCGCCTATGGTTTTTCAGCAGAAGGTGAGGAGAGTTTTTATCTGTACTTGGGAGAGAAATTTTAATGAGAACAACTTTAATTATTGGTGCTGGTGGTGTAAGCCGTGTTGTAGTACATAAGTGTGTACAAAATGCTGATGTGTTTGGCAAGATAGTCTTAGCGAGTAGAACTGTTGCAAAATGTGATGAGATTCGTGCAGAACTTCCAGAAGCTAAGATTGAGACTGCAGCACTTGATGCAGACTCAACAGATGCAGTAATTGCACTCATAGAGACTATTAATGCAGATATCGTCATAAATGTTGCATTGCCGTATCAGGATTTAACTATCATGGATGCTTGTATTGCTACTAAAACACCATATCTGGATACTGCAAACTATGAGCATCCTGATGAAGCAAAGTTTGAGTACAAGTTGCAATGGGCAAGAGATGAAAAGTTTAAAGAGGCAGGAATCATGGGGCTTCTTGGAAGCGGTTTTGATCCAGGTGCGACAAACGTATTTTGTGCATACGCTCAAAAACACTACTTTGATGAGATTCATACCATAGACATTTTAGACTGTAATGCCGGTGACCACGGGTATCCTTTTGCAACAAACTTCAACCCTGAGATAAACCTTCGCGAAGTAAGTGCAAATGGTCGTTACTGGGAGAATGGTGAGTGGATAGAGACAAAGCCTATGGAAATTATGCAAGTTTGGGACTATCCTGAAGTTGGACCAAAAGATAGTTATCTTCTTTACCATGAGGAGATGGAATCTTTAGTTAAACACATTAAAGGGCTCAAGCGTATTCGTTTTTTTATGACTTTTGGTCAGAGTTACCTCAAACATATGGAGGTACTCCAAAATGTTGGAATGCTTGGAATTGAGCCAATTGAACATAAAGGCATGCAGATAGTTCCAATAGAGTTTTTAAAAACACTCCTTCCAGACCCAGCATCTTTAGGTCCTAGAACTAAAGGAAAAACAAACATTGGTATAGTTGCTGAGGGGATTAAAGATGGTGTAAAGAAGAAGATTTATATCTATCAGGTAAAAGATCATGAAGAGTGCTATGCCGAGACAAACTCACAAGGTGTCTCTTATACAACAGGTGTACCAGCGATGATTGGTGCTAAGCTTATGCTCCAAGGTATCTGGAGTGGAGTAGGGGTTTTTAATATGGAACAGTTAGATCCAGACCCATTTATGGCTGAGATGATGGAGCAGGGACTTCCATGGCAAATTAAAGAGCTCTAAGTAAAAGAGCTCTTTTGAGTACTTATGAATTACGAAGCACTTGTAAATAGAGTTGAATCTCTTCCGCCACTTTTAGATACAGCACAACTTATTCGCTCTTTATATGCTGATGGCATACAAAATGTTGATATTGTAAAATTAGTAAAGGTGATAGAGTCTGATGCACTGCTCTCAGCTAATATTTTGCATATGATTAATTCACCTCTGTATGGATTTTCAAAACAGATTAATTCTGTTTCTCAAGCTGTAACACTATTTGGAACGCAAATGATATTTGGTTTTGTAGTGCGATACTCTATCAATGCAGTAGTCATAGCAAATCTACGCGCTTATGGAGTTAGTAATGAGCGTTTTAATGAGGTGTGTCACCTCCAAAGTGCATTGGTTCATGAGTGGTATTCTAAAATAGATTTAGCATATGCCCAATTTTTAACACCATTAGCACTCATTATGGAGAGTGGCAAACTTATACTTGCTAAAGAGCTTGCAAGTAATGCTAAGATAAAAGAGTTTTCTGATGGTCTCAAAGCGGCACAAAATATATCTTTATATGAGAATGAAATTTTTAATACATCCTCTTACTATATAAGTGCTCTACTTTTTGAGCATTGGAACTTTAATCCACTCTATGTTGAGATTTTAAAAAGTCTCGACTTTGAACACTCTAATACGCAAAAGATTTTAAAGTTTGTAGATATTTTAGATGTAGTGCGCCTAGCAGTGAACGTTAAAAGTGTTTTTACTCAAAACTCTATTAATGAGGCATCCGCTGTTCTTGATGAGATTGGTGAAGATAAAGCACTCTTTTTAGAAGCAGTAGCTAAAATAAAACAAAGAAGTGAAAAATAATGAAGTTAGAAGATATACAAACACCTGCTTATGTCTGCCAAGAGAGACTTTTAAGAAAAAATCTTGAACTTTTGGATGATGTGCAGCAAAGAAGTGGTGCTAAGGTAATCTTAGCCCTTAAAGGCTTTGCAATGTGGAGTACATTTGAGCTTGTCTCAAAGTATTTAAAGGGGTGTACTGCAAGTGGACTGCATGAAGCGCGACTTGCTCGTGAAGAGTTTGCAAAGTTTTCTTTAGATGCAGAGGTACATACATATTCGCCAGCTTTTAAAGATGATGAGATTGAAGAGATAGCTAAAATATCAGATCATATAGTATTTAACTCTTCAAATCAACTACGAAGATATATTAGAAAAGTCAAAGAAATAAACCCTAAAATTGATGTATCTTTAAGGGTAAATCCAGAGGTTTCATCTTCTCCTGTTGATATTTATAATCCTTGTGGTTTATACAGTCGGCTTGGAACTACTCTTGAAAACTTTGACGAGAGTGTAGTTGCTGAGCTCGATGGACTTAACTTTCATGCTTTGTGCGAACAAAATGTAGATGCACTTGAAGCTGTTTTAGAGAGTTTTGAGAAAAACTTTTCAAAGTATTTTACTAACTTAAAATACATTAACTTTGGTGGTGGACATCATATTACTCGTAAAGATTATGATGTTGAACGTCTTATTAGCGTCATAAAAACCTTTAAGGAGAAGTATGCAGTCGATGTCTATCTAGAACCAGGAGAAGCTGTAGGTTGGGAGACAGGATACCTAATGGCTACCGTGCTTGATACTTTTACAAATAAAATGCGAGTTGCAATTTTAGATACTTCAGCTGAAGCACATATGCCAGATACACTCTCTATGCCTTACAGGGCTGCAGTAAGAGGAGCAGGAGAAGCCAATGAAAAAGCTTATACCTATAGGCTTGGAGGCAATACCTGTTTAGCAGGTGACATTATGGGAGACTACTCTTTTACTAAAGAACTGACAGTAGGTGATAGAATTATTTTTGAGGATCAGATTCACTACACTTTTGTCAAAAACACCACATTTAATGGTATAAAGTTACCATCTTTAGTAATTGAGCGTGAAAATGGTGAGTTTGAAATTATCAAAGAGTTTGGTTATGAAACCTATAGGGATAGACTTTCGTAAATTTATTGAGTATAATAATTTATTATGAGAAGAATACAAAGTAACATCTGGAACTTGTTTTTACTGCTAACTATTTTAGCTACTCTTGCTTTTTTAAGTGTACTCTATATTGACTATAAACATGTAACTAAAAAAGCATTTTTTGAGCTTGAAATGAATGTGGAGCTTGTTGCAAATAGCATAGCCTATAAGTTTGCAGAGCAAGAGCTGATGTTAAGCTATGTTGGTAACGAGCTCTTTAGAAGCCAAAGAACGCTCTTGCAACAAAAAGAGTATCTTGATCAACTCCTTAAAAAATATCCTGCTATGGCAGCTTTTGGGCTTTTAGACACCCAGGGTAATTTTATTGTTACAAGCTCAAATATTAAAGTTCCTCCAAGGGCTAATTTACTTAAAAATGAAACAATTAAGTTCTTTTTCATGAAAGCTTTAGAGTCTCAAGATATGGTTATTGGAAAAACAGTCTTTTTTAAACCACTTGAAAAATGGGTAATACCTATACGTAAAGCCATAAGAGATGAAGATGGCAAGGTGCTTGGTGTTATGGCTGGAGGAATTTTAAATGATACAAATGAAAACTTTATGGATCAACTCCATCTATTAAGTCAATACAATATAGCCATCATTAAAGGAAAAGATTACAAAGGTGAGTATTTTAGGCAATATATGAGTGATTATGAGGGTTCATCTCAAGAAGATGTTTATAGTATCCCACTTTCCAAGAAGTTTGTGGATAAAGTAAAATATACTCTTTATAACCAGTATAAACTTGATATAGAAGAGATTGAAAATTCAAAAAAAATTGTTACTTTTGAATTTTTAGATGCATTCGGTAAAGAGCAGTATGCTGGTATGGTATATAACAAGGAGTATGACTTATGGATACTCTTAAAACAAGACTATAATAAAATTGCATCTACAATTCTACGTAGTGCAGCTATCTACTCAACTATCTTTATTGTTGTTTTTGTACTTCTTTTATGGTTGTTCCAGCGTTTAGCAAAATCAGAAATAAGAAGTAAAAACACACTTACATACCAGGCTGAGCATGATGAACTCACAAAATTACCAAATAGAAAATATATGTATAATCATATAAAAGAGTGGATGCAAAGACATAATGAAGAGTTTTGTGTTTTTTATCTGGATCTAGACAACTTTAAAAATATTAATGATAAGTTTGGGCATACAGTAGGAGATAAGATCCTGCAAGAGGTAGCCCAGCGCTTACGTAACTTCTTCACATCTAGAGATATGATTATTCGTCAAGGTGGTGACGAATTTATTATATTTTTACAAGATCCAAGCCAGTATGATGTAGACAGCATATGTAAAACTCTTATTAAAAACATTTCAAATATTTATTTTGTTGATGGAAACGAGTTTCGCATTGGTATGAGTATTGGACTCTCGTCATATCCAAAAGACTCTCAGGATATAAATGAACTTTTGAGTTTTGCAGATACTGCTATGTATAAAGCAAAGCAGCATAAAAACTACTACACTTTTTTCTCTGAAGAGATGCGTCACGAAAATGCACTTCGTTCAGACATCGAACATGAACTCCGTGCCGCACTAAAAAACGATGAAATATTTGTAATGTATCAGCCTCAAGTCGGTAGTGATGGCTCTTTTGTTGGTGTTGAAGCTCTTGCTCGTTGGCATAATAAAAAACTTGGTTTTGTTGCACCAGCTGTATTTATTGAGGTTGCTGAGCAAACAGGCATGATGGATGATATCGGTGCTTTTATAATTGCCAAAGCAACAGAAGAGATAAAGTTACTTCAAGATACACTAGAAACTCATTTCTCTCTCTCCTTAAATATTTCAGTTGTACAGTTTATGGAAGATGATTTTTTAGAAGAGTTAATTTCTATTATAGAGCAAAAAGAGTTTGATAAATCCTCATTAATTCTTGAAGTTACCGAGAGTCTTTCAATATCTGATTTTGATAAAATTGTACACCTGTTGCAGAGTGTAAGAGAGCAGGGTATAGAGATTTCACTTGATGACTTTGGTACGGGTTACTCTTCTTTAAGTATACTTAGAAAACTCCCTATTAATGAACTTAAAATTGATAAGAGCTTTATTGATGGAATAGTTTATGATTATAACGAACGTAAACTTGTTCGCAGTATTATAGAAATTGCAAAAAATTTCGATATGAATACTGTTGCTGAAGGTGTTGAAAATCACGAGCAATTACAAATACTTCAAGAGCTTGGTTGTGAGGTTATTCAGGGGTACTACTACTCAAAACCACTCTCAATAGAACAATTAACACAGTATATTAAAAAGGGGACTCATTGATAGAAGATAAAGAGCGCTGGAACAGACGACATGTTGAAAAACCTATGCGAAGTGGTGTTGAGCCTATAGTACAAAAATATATCGCTGAGGCAACTTCAGGTAGGGCACTTGATATTGCTTGTGGTATAGGACGAAATACTCACTATCTCGCTGATAATGGGTTTAAAGTAGATGCTATTGATATTAGCGATTATGCACTCTCACAATTAAAAAAGAGCGATACAATCAATACAATAGAGGTAGATTTAGACGCTTACGTAATACAACAAGATCACTATGAGCTTATAGTAAATATTAACTATCTCAGCAGAAGATTGTTTCCACAGATTAAAAATGGACTTAAAAAAGGTGGCGTTCTTATTTTTGAGACATTTATTGTAGCTCATGGTGACTTTGCTCAGCCATCAAATCCAGAGTTTTTACTGCAAAAAAATGAGTTACTTCATGCTTTTATTGGGCTTGATATTATCTACTATGAAGAAAGGGATGATGTAAATTTAAGAGGCGAAGCCACGAGAGTCGCTTCACTTGTTGCAAAAAAACCGTTCTAGGTGTTAAAGAGAGATTTTAATTCCAACAGGACAGTGGTCAGAACCTTCAATATGGTCCAAGATAAATGCGTCTTCTAGATTTTCAGCTAAATCTTCACTTATAAAAAAGTAGTCAATTCTCCATCCTACATTTTTTAGTCTTGCATTTGAGCGGTAAGACCACCAACTATATCTATCTGCTTCATCACCGTTTACATAACGGAAAGTGTCTATGTAGCCATGGTCTAAAAGCTTATCTATCCAAGCGCGCTCAATAGGTAAGAAACCTGATGTTTTGGAGTTGGCTTTAGGGTTTTTGAGGTCTATCTCTTTGTGAGCAGTGTTGACATCTCCACAGATTATAATTGATTTGCCATCCTTGCGTAAGGATTCACAATACTCTAGTAAATCATCATAGAATTTCATTTTATATTCTAAACGCTCTTCATCTTTTTGACCATTTGGAAAGTAGATGTTGAAAAGAGCTATATCATCAAAGTGAGTTTCAACTATACGACCTTCGTTCATTGTGTCTATATGGTTGGCTGTGGAAGTAAAGTCTGATTTTAATGCAGTGAAAGTTGCTGTCCCACTGTAGCCTTTTTTCTCAGCTGAGTTTACATGACGCTCTAGAAACTCTTTTTCAAATAGATTATCAGGCATTTGACTCTCAAGTGCTTTTATCTCTTGAAGACACAATATATCACTCTGTCTCTCATCTATCCATTTCAGCGCATCTTTGTTGGCTACAGCACGAATTCCATTAACATTCCAAGATATAATCTCTAGTGATTCTGACATAAACAGCCTTGTCTATTTTTAAAAAAATTATATCAAAAAAAATTGAGTGAAAATTGAGAGCGATTAAAGAGGTTACCACCCAAAGGAGTGGCTAAAAAAGTAAATTATTATATAGAGTACTATATAAAATTTACTTTTGTTACGTGATGCTTAAGACCAAGTGACTCTTGAGGACAACCAAGAGCTAGACCTAGCATTTGTTGCATATGAAGGACTGGAAGTGAAACTTCACGACCAATAGCAACTGATGCATGATGCGTTTGTGTATCAAGCTTGAGGTGACAAAGAGGACAAGGTGTTACCATCCAGTCAGCATTGCCATCCATAGCACCAGCAATGGCATTTCCTGTAAGAGTAGCAGCTGTTTTTGGTGCTTGAAGTTCAGCATGGAAACCACAACACTTGTTTTTCTCTTCATAATCTACATTCATTCCACCACAAGCGATAATTAAATCATCAAGTGAGTTAGGATTATATGGGTTCTCGGCAGTTTTGTGAGACTCATTTTGTAGTTCAGAAGGACGGATGTTGTGACAACCATAAAATGGCGCAATATTAAACTGACTTAGAGGTGTTACAACCATCTCTTTGATTTTATCTAAACCAATGTCATCAATAATTGCGTAGAGAAAGTGAGTTACTTGAGATGTACCTTTGTACTCAAGTCCAACTTCTGCAAGTTTTTCATTAACTCTTGCTTTTAACTCTGCATTATTGTCAAGGCGATGCTTCGTCATTGCAGTGTTGAGTTGACACGTATTACAGATAGTAACCATAGTAAGTTCATGTTTTTCAGCATAAGCAATATTTCTAGCATTGAGAACAAGTGATAAAAAATCATCATAATCTTGTAGGTGTGAAGCACCACAGCATGATGCCTCAGTAAGTTCTACAAGCTCAATTCCAAGTTTCTCAGCAACTGCCATTGTAGACATCATCTGCTCAGGTGTACTCTGTTTAGCAGTACAACCTGTAAAAAGTGCATATCTTAATTTTTCCATCTTTAATACTCCTAGAACTTAGCCGTCGATGAAGATTTTACAAGTTTTTGAATCTCATCAAGGTTCTCTGATTTTGTTATGCCCCATGGTGGAACAATTTTTCCTTTTGTGAACATTTTTAATGCTACTGGGATGTGTTTTACAATTGAAGGACCTTCTGAGTAAAGTACTAAACCACCTTCATCTAAAACACCATTCTTCATAATTGAGTGTTTAAATCCAACTGCATGTCTTACTGCAACATTAGATTTAGCAACTCCCTCTTTAAAGAGCATATTGTGAAGAGATGTAATTTTACTAATTGGATCAACATCTTTAGGACACACTTCAGCACACTCCATACATTTTACACAATCCCAAACACCTTGTTTCTCTTGTTGAAGAGCCTCAAGTCTTTGTGTCTTAGCGTCGTCACGAACATCTGCTTCAAAACGGTACGCTTTAGCAAAAGCGGCAGGACCAAAGAAGTCTTCATTAATTTCCACTACAGGACATGCATAGTGACATGCGCCACACTGAATACATAAGTCAGCTTCATGTAGTTCGTCAGCTTCTTTTGGTGTTACAAGATGTTCATGTTCTGGATGCTCATCAATATCTGAGATAAGATATGGTTTCACTGCATCATGCTTCTCCCAGAAGTCACCTTTATCAATAATCATATCCTTTACTGCACGCTTAATACTTAGTGGTTCAATTGTGAGTTCGTTACCAAAGATCTCAACCATAGTATTCATGCTCTCCTTACATGCAAGCGTAGCACGGCCATTTACCTTAATGGCACAAGCACCACAGATACCGTGACGGCAAGATCTTCTATATGAGAAGCTACCATCATGATCCCATTTGATTCTGTTTAAAATATCAAGTACAACTTCTTCAGAAGTAACTTCCATATCGTAATTTTCATAGTATGGGAGATAGTCTTCATCTGCATTAAAACGAAATACTTTAAAGTTTACTTTCTGTGTAGTTATTGTATGTTCCATAACTCTCTCCTCTTAGTAGTTTCTAGCTTTTAGTTCATGTTTACCAAGAACAACTTTCATGTAGTCAAGTGAGATGTCTCCATTTTCATCCATGTAAGCCATAGTATGCTTTAGGAAGTTTTCATCATCACGAGCTTCAAAGTCTTCTCTGTAGTGAGCCCCACGGCTCTCATCTCTTGCAATTGCACTCTCAACGATAAAAGCAGAGTAGTCAAGCATGTGACCAAACTCTATAGCTTCTTGAAGCTCAGTGTTAAATACTTTCGATTTATCATTAATACGAATATTTTTAAAACGCTTGTGAAGCTCTTTTACTTTGTCAATAGCTACCTGCAGTGTCTCTTTTGTTCTAAAAGCACCAGCATTTGCTGTCATACACTGTTGAAGTTCCTCTCTAAGATTTGTAACTGTTTCATCTCCATTGTTTTGGAGTATAAACTGCATCTCATCAATAGCTCTTTGAGCATCCTCTTGAGTCGCTGGACGAAGTGCAATTGTGTCAATCTCTTCAACCATTGTCTTACCAACAAATCTACCAAAAAGTAATGCTTCAAGTACTGAGTTTGCACCAAGACGATTAGCACCATGAACAGAAACACAAGCACACTCACCAGCAGCATAAAAACCTTCTACAAACTCATCATTGTTCCTGCGCACATTACCGGCAATATTTACTGGAATACCACCCATAGAGTAGTGTGCTGTAGCAGAGATAAGAATTGGCTCTTTTATCATATCAAGGCCAAGAAATGTAATCGCAAGATCACGAAGTTCAGGAAGTCTCTCCATGATGAGATCTTTTCCAAGGTGTGTTACATCAAGTGCAACAGCATCTTTTCTTGGTCCAACACCACGCCCCTCACGAATCTCATTTAAAATAGCACGTGAAACTACATCCCTAGATGCAAGCTCCATCGCATTTGGAGCATATTTTTCCATGAAGCGTTCACCTTTAGAGTTAAAAAGACGCCCACCTTCACCACGAGCTGCTTCAGAGATAAGTACGCCGTTTCCTGATAAGCCGGATGGGTGAAACTGTACAAACTCCATATCTTCAAGTGGAAGACCATGACGAGCAACAATACTTAGTCCATCACCTGTGTTAGCATGGGCATTTGAGTTAATCTTATAGGCACGAGCGTATCCACCAGTCGCAAACATCACAGATTTTGCATTAAATATTACTGTTTGCATATCACGGATATTAAATGCAACTACACCAGAAACTTTCCCATCTTTATAAATGATGTCCGCTGCATACCACTCATCCCAAAACTTTACACCTGCACGATGCGCTTGTTCATAAATGGTTTGTAGTAAAGTAAGACCTGTTCTGTCTTTTGCATAACAAGCACGAGGAGAAGACTGTCCACCAAATGGGCGTTGTGCAATTTTTCCATCTGCTGTACGGCTGAACGCTGCACCCATTCTCTCTGCCCAGCGAATAGTCTCAGGAGCCTTTTGGCACATAAACTCAACTGCATCCTGGTCTGCTAAATAGTCAGAACCCTTCACTGTGTCAAACTCATGCAACTCTACAGAGTCTGCATCACTAAAGGCTGCATTCACGCCACCTTGAGCCGCTCCAGAGTGACTTCTTAGTGGATGAAGTTTTGTTATAACAGCAACTTTTTTACCTGCGTTTTGTAATTCTCTGGCTGCCGCACATCCTGCAAGACCTGCACCAACAACAACCGCATCGTAAGTATAAATAGGAATACTCATTAACCCATCCTTCAATTATAGAACTAAAATAATGTTGATTATATCGTGAATAGTTTTAGTAGAGTTTAAATTGAGGATTTGGCGATATGAACTTTTTTCATGTTACTAAATAGGACATTGGAGTTTTTGTAAAGTGGGAGATATTGTTACATATCTTTCTCTGCCATATCCCTTGTTTGCATAATTCTATTTGTTCCTACATTTTTTGCATATGTTAAAATCTCTTTTGCCTGTTTTGTTGCTTCTTCAAGACTTGTGTTGTTTGGTTTTATGATAAAACCACCACTAACAGTAATGGTAATGCTTCCTTGATCTGGAACATTAAAACGTAGTTCAGATATGCTTTGTCTTATAAGGTCAATGTCTTTAAAGGATTGCTCTTTTGATACCCTTGAGAGAATAATAGTAAACTGATTGTAATCAGTTCTTGCTATAACATCTACAGGTTGTTCATGTAAAGAGATAGTGTAGGCTACTTTTTTAAGTATTGCTTGTGTTGTTTCCTGGGAAAAGGTGCGCTTACTTTTTGAAAAGTTGTCAATTTCTAAGACTGTAACAGAAGTAAAGTTACTTGACTTAAGCCCTTTCTTTTGTGAGTAAGAGTTTATCATTCCTTTATGATTATTTATTCCTGTGACAGGATCAAGCATAGTTGGATTGTCTGTTGTCGTTGACTTTCTACTCATACGTAAGGCGATCGCATCAGCTTCAAGTGAAAAAATTTCATAAGTTTTTTTATTTTTTTCAATTTGATACAAGAACTCAATATCTTTATAGATAGAATGTAATCTTCTTCTATACAAAAAAGTCCCCAGTAGTACAATGAAAAAATAAAGAACCATTCCCATTTCTGCAATATTAAACTTGTGTTGATCGTATGCCGTATTTTTAAAGAGCATATCATTGATGTGTGTAATAAGATGTACAAAAGCTGCATCAAGGTTGGCTTTTGTGATTTTTTCTATTTTTGGATCTTTGGTTTCAGTTTCTACATAATATTCGTGAGCAGCGCTATTGAAAGCTTTTGTAAGATTTGAGAGTTTAGAGAGATCTGCTAAGTACTCCTCAGAGTTTCCAAAAAGAAATCTGTCACTAAAGTTGTATTTGTAGAGAGTTTTCAAATTGTCGATTTCATTAAGTAAGTACGTACTTTTTCCATTAAATTGAATAAGTGCAAGCTCTACATCATCTCTTTGCAGTGTTGTAAGTTTTGTGATAATCTCTTTTTGCTCATTGAGATTGTCAACTTTCTCAAAAGAGAGTCTCTGCTCAAATGTTAACACCATAGCCATAAATGCTACAAAAAGTACGAAAAACATGTAAGTGTTTAGATTTTTGAAAATCGATTTTATAGAGTGCTTCATGTGCGTTTCCTAAGTGGTGTTATAATTATGCCCATTTTATATGCTACGAAATTAATTACAGCTTAAAGAAGACTTATTGAATTTAGAAAATTATTTTATAACACAATTTAGCAATAAACATATTGGTGATGATGGTGCACTCATAGATGGTTATGTTTACTCAAAAGATGCATTTTTTGAAAATGTACACTTTAAACGTAGCTGGATGTCATATTATGAGATTGCTAGAAAATCTATGCTTGTAAATCTCTCTGATGCTATTGCTATGAATGCTGATCCTAAGTTTATTTTACTCAGTATTGCGATGCCTAAAGATATGAGTAAGGAGAATATGAGAGATTTGGCTCAGGGGTTTAAAGATACTGCGGAGGAGTTTGGAGCGGAGATTATTGGTGGCGATACTATAGGCAATACTAAACTTGACATAACTATAACAGTTATATCAAAGACATCGAAACCTCTGCTTCGCTCAAACATTCGCAGTGGTTACCTTTTTGCATACACAGGGGAACTTGGAAAGTCAGTTAAAGAGCTTACTAAACTTTTTCGTGGTGGAACTATTCATAAAAAGTCTAAATTTACAGATATACAACTCAGACGTAGTTTTGTAAAAAATGCACAAAGAGAGCTTAAAGCTGGGATGGATATTTCAGATGGGTTACTAAGTGATATTGATAAAATACTTGGTTTTAAATCTCTTGGAGTAAAGTTCTTACGTAAGACATCGAAAACCAAGTATTT
>Ga0272440_1002071_pt1 | contig 15892 bp, 11 predicted proteins | sample SSMMMBAug17_FD_192440 | JGI IMG/M metagenome (GOLD analysis project Ga0272440, IMG submission 192440) | Marine sediment archaeal communities from Little Sippewissett salt marsh, Falmouth, MA, United States - SSM-MMB-Aug17 | ecosystem: Environmental > Aquatic > Marine > Wetlands > Sediment ... | reverse complement strand
TTTGCCAATCCAATATGAGCTTTATTAGGCTTAGCCTTATCCATTACTTCTTTCATTCCTTTTAACAATACATCCCAAACATCTTTTGGGTTATTGAGAAATGAACTTATATGGGCATATTTCATTGGATCAAAAGATTCCCATAAGCCTCCTTTTCCCCTAAAAGGGGGAATGCCACTTTCTACAGAAATACCAGCTCCAGTTAAAGCGGCAACGTTTTTTGACTGTATGATATCTTTTGCTGCTTGTTGAATGTTTCTGTCCATTCTTCATTTCCTTCTAACTGTTTATGTTCAACCATAATATTTGAAAGGTCTTTATAATCAAGATTGCATACAACACTAAGTTGTAATTTTCTTTCCTGCCTGGTTTTAACAGGAAAATTATGAATTTCGTTTATATATTTAAGACTCTTTTTTTGTTCTTTATGATCAGAAATAAAATTCATATGTCCTTTTAATCTTTTTCTAACAGTTTCGTTAGAAAAAGTCTTTGCTGTTTGCAATTTCTCTTTAATTACACTTGAAAAATTTGATTCATATTCAAATCCAATACTGTTGCGTCCCGATGCAATTGCAGCTAATAAAGTTGTACCAGTTCCTAAAAATGGATCTAGAACGTTATCATCCTTTACAGAATACATATTTATTAATCTATATGGAAGTTCAAAAGGATAAGCAGCATTTCTATCTCGAAGCTTTTTTTTATTCATGGTCTGTCTTACTGCTGAAAGATTCCATATATCAGAAAACCAGATATTTCTCTCTTCCCAGAATAAAGCACTATTATTTCTATTCTCTTTTAGGGATATTGTATTAAATTCTCTTTTACGCTCTTTTCTGAAAATAAGAATGAATTCGTGTTCCAGTGTTACATATGCACCGGCAGGAAGCATACCAGAACCCATAAATTTATTTGGTGCATTTGTTGTTTTTCTCCATAATATTAAAGGAAGTGTTTTAAAAGAAAAACTGGTTAATTTGTTTATAATCCTTGAATGGTTTGAATAGAGCTGAAACTGATCTCCAATTGTTCGTGTAGCATCACCTATATTTATGCATACAAAACCACCGGGTTTGACTACTCGATCCAGTTCTTTCCATGTTTTATCTAATTCATAGTGCATTAATTCAAATGCTTCTTGCCCATCCTGTTTTTTCAATGCTTTATCAATATTAGAATTCAGTTTTCTAAAAAGATCATCCCACATCTCAATCATTGGATAGGGAGGAGAGGTTACGACTAAATCTACAGAATTTTTTGATATACCCTTTAATTTGCGAGCATCTTCAAAAAGAACTTTATGTTTTGTTTTATTTTTATTCATCATATTGTTTCTTCATCAACAACAAGTTTAGGGTCATCCAAAATTTTTGCTAAATCTAAAACTATGGTCATGTCATCAAGGACACCTCGTACATAAACCTGTGCATCACCTGAAATTGTCGTTGAGGGTGGTTGTATTTTATTTGGTGAAATAATAGTTACTTGAGGAACATTATGAGAAACTATACATGTTTCCAGAGGTTCTTTATCATGCGTCTCTCCCTGAACGAGAAGTATGTATGAAGATTGAGTCAACGGTGCACTTGAAAGCCCCATAAACTTTACAATATCAATAATAGAATAAATATGGCCTCTTATATTTACAGTTCCTATTACAAAATCAGGAGTACAGGGTACACGAGATAACCTGGACAATGGATGAACTTCTCTAACACGCTGAATGTCAACAGCGTAAAGTTCTTCACCAATTTGAAATGTCAATGCATGAAAAATATCTTCTACACTCTGATCTTTTTTAGGAATTTCTGCAAGTTTTTTGGCCCTATCTTCCAAAATTGTATTAATATCATTGTGATTTTTAATATCATTTAAGGTTGTTGATTTCATTCTTCATCCTTTTTTTCATCAATTTCACTTGCATTTTCACTCGCATTAGCATGCAATAACTTCATTCCCAGAAAAACATAATGAAGGCCTGAGAAAATAGTTAAAAATGCAGTTAACCAACAAAATATAGTCAAGGAGGTAGTAAGTTGAAAAAATTTATTAGTAAGTGCTATAGTTATTGTAAGCAACTGACACAAAGTAGTGGCTTTACTTGCATAACTTGGACTGATGGTTACATGTACATTATTTATATAGCAAATAGCCATTCCAATCATTATGATTACATCACGGCTTATAACAATAACAGTCAACCAGTTTGGAATATTGTTTATAATGGCCAGGCAAACATATGCTGATGAAAGTAAAAGTTTATCTGCAATAGGATCTAAATGTGCTCCCAATTCAGTTTTTTGATTGAAATAGCGAGCTATTAAACCATCCAGAGCATCTGTAATTGATGCAATAGCAAAAATCATTAAAGCCAAAATCAATGAATTTTTAATTATTGAAATGACAAAAACTGGCGTTAATAAAATTCGAATTACAGTCAATATATTGGGAATTGACATAACAACAATATTCCTAATAATTATTCATTGTGTTCATTAATTTCATTTGACCGAATCTGTTTAAGTTCTTCTTTTGAAACTAGAGCTAAAGAAACATCTCTTTGCGTGACATTTTTGATATTAAGTCCAAAATTTTCAAAAGATTTTAGCATTAAACGCCTGGCAAGAATTTCACCACCTTCTGTAAAATCAACCTCAATTTTAGCTTCATTTGATTTTAGCTCTTTTAATCTTATAGCTGAAACTCCTTGAATATCAGAAGCTAAAACTTTTCTAAAAGTTACAAAAAAAGCTAATTTTTTAGTACCTGTTACATGAAGATTTACCTGTGATGCTGTCATTCCTGTTTTTTTAAGCCCATTTTCAATTTGTTTTGCCAGTATATCGGCAGCCATAGTAGCAGCTTTAGTTACAGCTTCTTTTGCGCTTTGAGATTCATTGTAATTTACAGATCGAGCATTTTGAACAACTTCAGCGATTAAAGCCCCTGTTTGAGTTTGATATGCTTTTAAAAAGATTTTTGCATCAATTGATGCCATATCTGAACCCATTATGTTTGGAGATGGAAAAGTTTCAGCCTTACCTATTAAAACTATTTGAGCTTTATTTCCACGAGCAAATTTAATTGCATCCTCTTCATTTAATTCATCTTGTTGAAACTCTGTTCTTGCCCATAGTTTTCTCACCAGAGCATAGCGGCTAACAATTTGAAAATTCTTTTGTTTTAGAACTTTGTTTAATGCAACTTCAGCAGGGTTAAAAGGAGGAGCTTTTGGCTTAATTCTCCACCATTGATAGGGGGGGTTATGAATATTTTGTTCGGAAACAAATAATAAAATACCAGGAAAGGTCTTTTTTTTCATACGAACCCCAATTTCATTTAAATTAGTACGCAAAGTATCAACAGAAATAGTACTTTTAACCAAAACTCGATATAATTCGTTTGACTGTGCTTCAGCAAGAACTCTAAATCCTTTAATAAACTTTTGGATAGGGTTATAAATGCGATCACTAAGTAATTGAAAGTTTGATTCAATCATTTCTGCAGGAATAATTTTATTAACTGTTGATTCAACAGCAGTTGCAAGAGCATTTTGTATAGCTGTTTCTCGAGCTTTATCTACATTTTCTTCTTCAATAATTCCAGTTCCTACAGTATTTAAATGAATTGTCCCTTTGATTGTTTTTGCATAAACATTTGGATTAAAAGCAATTATAAACATGAGAACAATAAATAAATATTGATTTAATGAATATTTCATATTTACTCCTTTAGAATTAATTTTCTCTTGCCACAACAAAATCAGCTATATCATATAATATCTGAAGTTCAGGTATTTGAGGCATATCTTTTAGCTGATAGCAAGCTTTATTGACAAATTTTTTTGCTTCATTCTGGCAATAAGTAAGACTATTATATTTATTCATGATATTAATAAGCTTTTCAAATTCAATATTTGAAAAATTAACATCCTGAATTACTTTTTCAATAAATGATCGTTCACTTGAATTTGCATTTTTTAGAGTATAAATTACTGGAAGTGTTAGTTTACCTTCTCTTAAATCTGCACCTACTTGTTTTCCAAGAATCTTTGTTTCAGCATTATAATCTAAAATGTCATCTGCAATTTGAAAAGCAATACCAATATTTTTTCCATAATTTGAAATCAAATTTATAATTTCAGGTGATGATTCAGCAAGTATGGCACCTGATTCACATGCAGCCTGTATTAAAACAGCGGTTTTTGAATTCACGATTTGAAAATAATCATTTTCAGTTAAATCAGGATTACGTTGATTTAACATTTGGAGAAGTTCTCCTTGAGCCATTTGTTCTGTGATACTTGCAGCAAGTTTTATTATTGCCATTTTATTCGTTTCGCCTGCAATAGATAGAGCTTTTGCTAAAAGATAATCGCCAGTCAGGACTGTTTCTGCTGCACCAAAAACATGATGTGCTGCTTTTTTACCGCGCCTTATTTCAGCCTGGTCAATAACATCATCATGTAAAAGTGTTGCGACATGAAGATATTCAAACATAGTAGAAAAATGAATTAAATCAGCTCCCTTATATCCACATATACGTGCACAAAGAATCATTAGCAATGGTCTTAATCTTTTACCCCCACTAAAAAGAATATGGCCAGAAATATTTTTAACCATTTCCAAATAAGGATCAAGGTTTGTTTTTAAAGCTATTTCTATTTTTTCCAGATCATCAGCAGCTGCTGTAATGATCTTATTTTTAATTTGATTTTTCACAAGACTTCTCCAATCAAGTCATAATGCATAGCGCTTGTGATTCGAACCTTACGAAAATCACCAGCTGGTACAGGAGGTCCTGATAATAAGGTTATGCCATCAATTTCAGGAGCCTGGAAATATGTCCTCCCTTCCCTTAATGGAGGATCATCATTTGATTCTTTTTCAGTCAACACCTCATATACCTGTCCAACAAATCTTTGTTGCCTTTTGTATGATATTTCTGCCTGACATGTCATTATGGAGTGACGACGTTCTTCTTTTTCTATATCTGAAACGTGATCACTAAGATTATGCGATGGCAAATCATCTCCATCAGAATAGTCGAAAACTCCTAAATGGTCAAATTGAATGTCATGTATAAAGTCTAAAAGTTCTTGAAAATGAGAAGCATTTTCTCCTGGAAATCCAACCAATAGAGTTGTTCGAATAACAAGATCAGGAATTTTTGACCGCATATTTTCAATACATCTTCTCAAATCATCTTGTCTGTATGGACGTCCCATACGCTTTAAAATTTCATCATTTGCGTGCTGTATTGGTAAATCAATATATGAACAAATTACATTATACTCGTTGAAAACACTAATTAAATTATTATCAATATGTTGTGGATTGAAATATAAAACTCTAATTCGTGCTGAAATATTTTTTTGTTCTATTATTTCAGCCATTTGACCTAAAAGTTTATATAATTTATATGAAGGCGATAAATCCAATCCATAGGCTGCTGTGTCTTGTGCAACTAAAACGATCTCTTTAACACCTTCATCAAGATAGAATTGAAATTCTTTCAAAATATGTTCACCTGGCCTGCTTCGATAAGGTCCTCTTAATTCAGGTATGATACAGTATGTACAATGAAGACTACAGCCCTCAGCAATTCTAAGATAAACAGTTTTTGTTATTTGGGAAGTATTTCTTGAAAAATTGTTATACCATTGGATTAAATTCTTTTTATTGGGAGGGGTATGTATTAAACAATTATTGGACTCATCTTTAATAGCATCATAAATTTTATCAAAAGCACCTGTTCCTATAAATATATCTACTTCAGGCAATTCTTTTTTAATATCTTTAGAATATCGTTCAACAAGGCATCCAGTAACAATTAATTTTTTACAAGATCCTTTTTTTTTGTATTCTGATAATTCTAAAATTCTGTCAATAGATTCACTTGCAGCTTCCTCAATAAAGCTACAAGTGTTTATAACTATTACCTGGGCACTTTCTGGTTCATTTAAAAAGTTGAAGTTCCTTTCATCTATAGAATTTTTCATAGTTAAGGTGTCTACTTCATTTTTTGGACAACCAACTGTGTCAAAATAAATATTTTTCCTCTTAATTTTTTGCAATGGTTCTATTTCTTCCCTTTTTCTTGGCTATTTTCAAAAGTTCATTTACTCTTTTATTAAGTATTTCAGGATTATCTTCTTTTTCGGCTTGACCAACTCCCAGACTAATAGTTATACGTCCTACTGTATTAAAATTGTTATCATATATCAGTTTTCTAACCTTTTCAGCTAAAACTAATGCCTGTTTAAGATCTGTTTCTGTGGCAATAATAGCAAATTCCTCCCCTCCAACACGGCAAAAAAGATCACTTTTTCGAATGTTTTGATCTACTAAAACTGCTATCTGTTCCAGAATATCATCTCCAACTTTGTGACCAAAAAAATCATTAACCCTGCGAAAATAATCAATGTCAAATAAAACAAGGCTTAGTGGCCTATCATATCTTTCAGACTTAGAAATTTCTTGAGCAATCAAGCGATAAAACATGCGGCTATTATAAATACGGGTCAATGGGTCATAATTTTTTATTATTTCATTTCTACTTATTATGTACCTTCGGATAAAAATAAATATAACAGGTATAAAAAAGACAGTAATTATAGCATGAGTTACTATCATTTGTGAAATTTGAGTTTTTCTATCTTGATTTTCAATAATTTGAAAAACAGTTTTCCAATAACGATCAGTGTGAGTTTCTTGTTGGGCAAAATTATTTTTTTTTAATTCCTCATAATTTGAGATTAGTGTTTTAAAATATTTCCATTGGGTATCAATCCAATGGATTTGAATGTGAGCATCAGAGAATGTTTTTTCATTCTGATAATTTCTAGTAATTTTTTCCAAGAATGAATCTCCTTCTCTGATCACTGGATCTGATGGTTGATCATTCATTATCAATACTTTAGCTCTTTGCATTTCACTGTATATAAATAAAGCTGATGAAATTGATATATCTTGGGCAACAATTTTTTTAATAAAACTTGCTGAAAAAAAAATATGAGTGACCACAAATAAAGCTAGAATGCCTGTAATATATAATTTCTGAAGTATCATGTTTATTGTTCTCCATTTTACATGTTTAAAATACTATTATAAATCTTTTCTTTTAATTTCCAACCAATATCTTCTTTTGTATAAGAATATTTTCCGATTCTGGACACTGGTTGAACTAATCTAAGACCATTTGTGATAAATGCTTGAGTATAATCAGATATGGAGTTTAAAAAAATTTTTTTTTCAATACATTTAATTCCTAATGCCTTTTGGTTTTTTATTATGTAATTGCGTAGGACACCATTTAAAAAAGGCATATTTTCAGCAACAGGGGTTTCAGTAGAGCCATCTTGTCGAACAAAAAAAATATTTGCAAGACAGGTTTCTAATATCTGATTATTACTATTAGATATTAAGTAATCATCACAATTATTTTCTTTTGCTAATTGCTGAAAAAAAATGTATTCCATACGAGAAATTGTTTTAAATTGATAGTGTGGAGTATTACCACGTTGATAGTTTTCATTTATATATAGTCTTGATGGTTTGATAGGCCACTTAAATGGAAAAATTCGAATTATAATTCCCTTAATCTCAGGTAAATAAAATAAATTTAATCTATATAAACCATTGAAATTTTTATATAGAAAATATTCAACAATATTTTTATGAAGTTTTTCAAAATCAAATCTAAGTTGATTGCCTAAAAATTTAATTCCGCTTTTTAAACGTTGAATGTGATCATCCCATAAAAAAGTTTTATTTTCAGACACTAAAATGGTTTCAAAAACACCTCTGCCTTGTAAAGCATCTGTAAAAAAAGGGAGGGATGAAATTGTTGTTAATTCGTCATTTTTCCAAAAAAGCATTTACTGGAGAGCCTTTTGATTTTTTTATTCCCTAAGGAACCACACTTTAATATGTCACAAAAATTATGGACAAATGTCAATTCAAATACAAATACTACATTAAGTAAACGTTATAAAAAATTGAGGGCTTTAGGTTCTGGACAACCAGTTTTGAATTAATTTGACAAATAATTGAGCTTTTAAGGGCTTAGTTATATAATCATTCATACCTGCTTCAAGGCAACGTTCTCTAGTACCCCGCAAAGCATTTGCAGTTAAAGCTATTATAGGAATTTGTGGATAAGCTCCTGATTCAATTTCTCTAATTTTTTTTGTAGCTTCAAACCCATCCATTACAGGCATCTGACAGTCCATTATAACCAATTGATATTTATTCTTTTTAAAAGCAGAGACTGCCTCCTTTCCATTTGTAACTCCATCAACTTGATACCCCTGCTTTTGCAATATTTTATAAACAAGATTTCTATTATTTGAACAATCTTCAGCTAAAAGAATTTTTACCTTTTGATTTATAGATAAATCTTCTATATCATTTGATATATCATAATTTTGTAAATTATCACTTGAATTATTTATTATTTTTTTTGATATAAGTGCTTGATATAAGTTAGAAGATTTAACCGGTTTACTAATTTGAGTATAAAATCCATACCTTTCTAATTCTTTAGCTTCCTTTCTATTATCAACAGGAGTTAAAAGAATAAGATTCATTGCTTTTTTGAGTTCTTCATTTTTCACTATGCGTTTACCTAAAATATTACCTTTAATTCCAGGTAATTCGTGGTCAATTAAACAAGTATCAAAAACGCAATTATCAGAAATAGATTGTTCAAGTAAATTTAATGCTGTTTGCCATTCATTTGCTTCTGAGCAATTACACCCCCATGCACTAAGCATGGTGTTAAGAAATCTGCGTGTAATATTATTATTATCAACAATCAATACTTTTAAATTTAATGGGTCAATTGTCTGATGAAATAATTCATTTTCAACTTTTTGCTTTTCCAGTTTTACTGTAAACCAAAAAGTAGAGCCTTCACCCTCAACGCTTTCAACAGCAATTTCTCCTTCCATCATTTCTACGAGTCTTTTAGAAATTGATAAGCCCAGGCCAGTACCACCATATTTTCTTGTTGTTGATGTGTCTGCTTGCTGAAATGCATCAAATATTGTTTTTGTTCGGTCTTCAGGCACACCAATTCCTGTATCAGTTACAATAAATTTGACAAACATGTGGTCAAATTTATTCATTTCAATGGGTCTATAGTTTTCTTCAACCCTGGTAACTTCTAGTGTAATTTGACCTTTTTGAGTAAATTTAATAGCGTTATTAATTAAATTTAAAATGACTTGCCTAATTCTTGCCTGATCTCCTATAAATTCATGTGGAATATCTGGATGAATTAGAAATGACAACTCTAATCCTTTTTCTCTTGCGCGAAGAGCTAATATATCAATACATTCTTCAATAATTGTGTTTAGATTAAAGTCGTGACTCTCTATATTTAGTTTTCCAGCTTCAATCTTTGAAAAATCAAGGACATCTTCAATCAATAATAAAAGCGCATCTCCACTTCGTCGTATTACTTCTGAAAAATACCTTTGTTCATCAGTTAAAATTGTATCAAGAAGCAAATCAGTCATACCAATGACACCATTCATTGGGGTTCGAATTTCATGACTCATATTTGCCAAAAATTCACTTTTTGCTTTGTTTGCAATTTCGGCATCTTCTTTCGCACGAAGAAGTTCTTCTTCAATAATTTTTCGTTTTGTAATATCTCTAAAAAACCAGGCCCGGCCCAGATAATTTTTCTTTGATCCAAACATTGGAGAAGTATAGCTATCTAATGTTCTTCCATCCTTCAGTTTGATTTCATCCCAATTCTTTTCTTCTTTTGAACGATTCAACTTTAAAATTTTTGTTCTGAACTCTTCTGATGTTTCACCATATTTACATAAAAAATTAGTTATTTCATTTTCAAAGCCTTTTTCTATTATAGCCAGCGGAAGTTTCCATATGTCAACTAATTGTTTATTATGATAGACTAACCTATCATTTTCGTCTATAACCATAATACCGTCAAGAGATATTTCTTGGATAGTAGATAAAAAGACATTTTGAAAATCTAAAGCATTCTCAATACGTTTTTTTTCAGCAATTTCTAATTGTAGTTTAATATTTGATTCTTTAAGTTGCTGTGTTTTTTTGAAAAGTTCAATTAAAACATTTACTTTTGATCTTAATATTTCTGGGTCAAAGGGTTTGAAGATATAATCAATTGCTCCTTTTTCATATCCTTTAAATACGTGCTTAAGTTCTTTGTTTATTGCTGTTACAAATATTATGGGTACATTTTTTGTTTCTTCGATGCTACGCATTAATTCTGCTGTTTCAAATCCATCCATTTCTGGCATCTGGACATCTAAAAGGACAAGCGTAAAAGAATATTCTAGCATTTTGCCAAGAGCTTCATTTCCAGAATAAGCTCTAATAAGATTTAAATTTAATGGCTTTAAAACACGCTCCAGTGCAAATAAATTTTCAGGACGATCATCCACGATCAATACATTTATGTTTTGGATTTCGTTCATTATAAAATATTTCCGATAATTTATTAATAATATACAAACTGTTAAAAAAAATTATACAGTAATTATAAGGTCGTGTCAAGATAGTTAAATTATTGCTTATTGCTATAACAACCATATACTTAATATTGAAAATAATCTTTCAATATCAATTGGTTTAGAGATATAGTCATTGGCTCCAGCTTGAATACACTTGCCTCTATCTCCTTTCATTGCTTTAGCAGTTAAGGCTATAATCGGTATTTTTTTTAAACCTTTAATCTCACGAATACGTTTAATGGCTTCGTAACCATCCATTTCTGGCATCATAATATCCATAAGAATCAGATCAATAGCTGAATTATTTTTAGCAATTTCAATTCCTTCTTTGCCATTTTTAGCTACTATTACATTGATTTGTTTTTGTGATAATATTTTTTTTAAAGAAAAAACATTTCGCATATCATCATCTACTACAAGAACAGTTTTTTGTGATAAAATAAAATCTTTATCATGAAGTTTTGACAGTATTTTCTTTTGCTGCTCTGGCAAATCAGATTGAATTCTATGCAAAAAAAGTGTAGTTTCATCCAGTAATCTTTGTGCGGATTTCTCACCCTTTATAATTGTAATATGAGCAAATTCTTCAAGAACTTTCATTTCATCCTGTTCTAAATCTTTTCCAGTATAAACAATAACAGGCATTTCATAAACATCTTTTTCCTGACGAATTAAGCTAAGTAGTTCAAATCCTGACATATCAGGAAGACCTAAATCAAGAATTACACAATCAAAACTTTGAGAAGCAAACTTTTGAATAGACTCTGAACCTGAAGAAGCTACTGTTATTCTGATATCACCATTACCAATTAGTTTCTTAATTGCATCAGCCTGGTTTTTATCATCTTCAACAAGAAGTAAATCTTTAATATCTTTTGAAATTTTTCTCTCTAAATTTTCATAAATATTTTCTAGCTCATCATGTTTAACAGGTTTGACCAGATAGGCAACCACTCCCATTTTTTTGGCGTTTCCTTCATCTTCTAAAGCAGAAATACAATTAATAGGAATATGCCTTGTTAATGGATTTTCCTTTAACCTTTCAATCACTTTAAAACCATTGATGCCGGGAAGTTTAATATCTAAAATAATAGCTTTTGGATTGTATATTTCTGCAAGCTGAAGTCCTAATTCTCCATTATCAGCAACCAGAGTTTTAAAACCTTTTTTACGTGAAAGATTATCTAAAAGCTTTGCAAATACAGGGTCATCTTCTACTATTAAAATAGAACGATCTTCAGGGGATATTGATTCTCTATCATCTTGAATTGTAAAAGATTCATTTTTTGTTTCAATGTCATCTGGGGTAATTTCAGCAATATTCATATCATCAATGGTTTCTTCTATGGTTCCATCTAACTCTTTTTCTTTTAAAAATGAATTTTTTTTCTTCAAATTTACTTTATTTATTTTATGTATTACTTGTGGACTAAAATCTTTTAAAGTTTTTTCTTCTGATTTGTTATTTTTTTCAGGTAAATATAATGTAAATACACTTCCTTTTCCTTCTTCACTTGTTACACGAATAAAGCCACCTAATAATTTTGCATACTCCCTTGAAATAGAAAGTCCAAGACCTGTACCCCCATATTTTCTACTTGTAGTGCCGTCAGCCTGTTGAAAAGCTTCAAATATTACTTTTTGTTTATCTTGGGGAATGCCGATTCCTGTGTCAATAACAGAAAAAACAATTGTTTTTAATGGATTCAAACCTTTTTGAGAAAGCATTATGCTGATGTCTTTTGCATTAGAAGGGCGGGAAATTTTTAATATAACACTACCTTTGCTTGTAAATTTAATAGCATTGGACATAAAATTTTTAACAATTTGTTCTAAACGTTGCCTATCGGTAAAGATATGTTTAGGGAGTTTTGGATCTAAATTAGCTTTAAATGTCAAACCTCTTTCCATTACAAGAGGAGTAAATGTTCGTTGCATATTATCAACAAGGGTTTGAATTCTTGCCTTGTCAACATTCAGGTTTATTCGCCCTGCTTCTACTTTTGATAAATCCAATATGTCATTAATTAAATTTAAGAGCTCAGATCCTGATGAATAAATAGTCTGAGCAGATTCAGCGTCATCTTCGCTTAAGTGACTATCCTCGTTATCAGACATTAATTTTGAGAGTAAAAGAATACTATTGAGTGGTGTTCTTAGTTCATGAGACATATTTGCAAGAAATTCAGATTTAAATTTATTTATAACTTCAAGCTCTTGAACTTTTTCTTCAACAATTTTTTGAGCAATTGTCAGTTCTTTATTTTTCATTTCAATATCAAGCTTTTGCTCTTCTAACAGCCTGTTTTTTTCTTCCAGAACCTCATTAGTTTGTTTCAATTCTTCTTCTCTATATCTTAGCTCGTTGGCTTGTACCTGGGTTTGTTTTAATAATAAAGCCAGTTTAGTTCTTGATTCAACAGAATTTAAAGCAATTGTAATGCTTTCATTTACCTGTTCTAAAAAGGCTATTTCAAGCTCATTAAATTTGTGCAAAGCTGCAAGTTCGACAATTCCTTTTATTTGTCCTTCATTAGTCATAGGAAAAATTACAATATTTCTTGGAATAGTATTACCTAAAGAAGATTCTATTTTTAAATAATTTTTTGGGCAATTTTCTATAATAACTGTTTTTTTATCTAAAGCTGCCTGGCCAATGATACCTTCACCAATTTTAATAGTTTCAGGAATATTTTTGCTATTTGATCCTGCATAACTACTTTTTAATTGCATTTTTTCATTGTTTGTATCTATCAAATATAAAGAAGCAACCTGTGCATTCAAGTACTCCGCTAAAAATCGGATAATATTTTTACACAAAGATTCAAGGCTTTGATCACCACGAAGACATTCATTTAAGTTTGCCTGACCTTTTTTTAACCAGTTTTCACGTTCTATTTCGTCAGTTCTCTTTTGAATAACATCAAACATATTGTTAAACGCATTATAGAGCAACCCAATTTCATCTTTTCTATGAAGCCCCAACCTTATAGAATAGTCTCCCTTATCAGAAATTTTTTGAGTTGTTTCAGCCAATTGTAAAATAGGGAGTGATATTATTTTTTGTAAGTTTGTTGCAAGAATATATGTTAAAAGCAGCATACCTGTAGTTAGTAACAGCATAATAAAAACATGATTTTTTATTTTTTTATTCAGTTGAGTATCTGCTCTTAAGTAAATGGTGCCATATCGTTGTTTTTGATAAATAATAGGCTCCCAAACATGAATAGTATCACCTTCAAACTCATGATATGATTCTTTATGGATTTGATCTGGTAGGGGGGAATTTTTAAATTTTTCGTATGTTGCAAAAATTTTGTCTGTATTATCGTAAATATAACCTATTGTTATTTCAGGTAAAGCCTCTAGCTTCTCTAGGATTTCCGAAGCTCTTTCAGGATAGTTAAAAGTTAAAGAAGTTGTACAATATTCCCCCAAAAGCCGAGCGTCTATTATGGAGCTATTGATCATATCTTGTCTAAGATTTTTTATGTACTTTAAGGTTACAATAGAAAAACCAAAACCAATAACCAAAAAACATATAAACAAGATAATTCCAATAATTTTTATTCGTATTGAATATTTGTCTATTAACTTCATATAAGAATCTTTTGCAGAGATCTGTTACTTGATTTTCAAAAACTTGCCATGTCTCAGCAGTATGAAAAGTTAAACGATCATAACTTAATCTCTATACTCCTTTACTTTATCATTTAGTAGCTTTAAATCGTTCCCTTCCTGAGTAAAAACAAAAAAACCATATTTTTTGGCTTCGTCTATTGTATTGTTTTGCATGGTCAACCCAGCAATTGCACCAATAAATTTATAATTTTTATATGTAGGAAATAATATTTTATAATTATTTATCTTTTTTAAGACCTTTTTTACATCATTTGGATAAAAATTGTATTTAACCTCAACAATCACAATAACCTCTGAGTTTGTCAAGACGATATCAAATTCATCTTTTAATCCTCTATGTTTCCTTTCAACGTTTCGATCAATGAATTCAAATTTCGTATTTCCTATTGACATCTTTTTTGAAAAACTATTAAAAAATAAGTCTTCTGCAACAAATCCATTGCTGTTACCTATTCCACCAATTAAGGTATTTAATTTGTTAATTTGTTTATCAGTTTCTTTCATTCTTATATCAGTTTCTTTCATTCTTTTATCAGTTTCTTTTCCTGCTGCAATTAATTCTTGAAGTAATTTCCACGTTTTTTCGTATTCTGTATTCTTATCATTCATTTTAGAACCTCCTTCAATTTGAATATGAAGATAATATTATTCAACAAGTATACATTTTGTGTGAAAAGGTCAAATAAAAAAATGTAGTTGATAGGCTAACGAAAAAGTAATTGTTTCAATAATTCGTAGGGGCGAACCTTATGTTCGCTCTCGAACTAAAATCGATTACCAACAATTGTTCGAGGGCGAACATAAGGTTCGCCCCTACACTGGCCTTTGATATAACTATATTTGCTCTTAGCCTGACGGCTATGGGTTATGGCTTTACGCGGTCTTAGCATTGTCTATTAAAGTATCTTTTTCAAAATCAGGCAATTTTCTCAATCTTACAAATTCAAGCAGTTGATTTAACTCTTTTTTTGAAGACCACAAAATATCATTTTCTTTCATTAATTGTTCAGCTTCTTTAGATACTCCTGAGTATGAAAACAGCCATACTTTTAATTGATTTAATCCATCTCCTTCTCTCTCCAGAACAATTTCCTTCTGTTTTAGCATATGATTAACAACATTAACGCCAATCGGTGTTTTATGCCATTTGCTTTCAGCAATCCATATTTCAGTTCCTGAGCTGGCATAAATGTCAACTTCAATATTTTTTCCCATAAACTGTCTGTGGCGCTGATCAATATAGAGAAAGCGATCAGGGATATTTATATCATTTTTTGCATGAAAAAAATCTTTAGATAATTTTTTATTTTGGCTGTTCCATAATATCTGGATCATGTAGACTTCAGCCAGATAGCCTTTATATTCATGAAATTGTTTTTTTTGTTTTTCAAACTGACGAATAGTTTTTTCTTCGATTTCTAATCTGTTAAACTTTGCAACTTCAATTTCCCCCCAAACTTTCAGAAATTCATTGAGAATAGGGTCATTAATTTTTACAAATTTAGTACCAAACATTGAATATTCGACTAAGTCTCCCCTGGCGAGCTTAACCATTATTTCTTTAATTTTAGAGATAGAAATATCAATTGAATCCTGGATTTTTAATTCATGTTGTATTCGTTTAAGATCTATTTCGTTACCTTCTTCAATGGCAGCAAGGTATAATATCCATTTGGTAACTCCATATTCATTAATTCGTTCAATCCATCTGCTGACCTGGTCGGATAGTTCCATCCA
>Ga0272440_1002070_pt1 | contig 15893 bp, 10 predicted proteins | sample SSMMMBAug17_FD_192440 | JGI IMG/M metagenome (GOLD analysis project Ga0272440, IMG submission 192440) | Marine sediment archaeal communities from Little Sippewissett salt marsh, Falmouth, MA, United States - SSM-MMB-Aug17 | ecosystem: Environmental > Aquatic > Marine > Wetlands > Sediment ... | reverse complement strand
AGAACTGTTCCGGGTTGGGGTGGTGGTGATGTTTTATGCATAGCTGGTTCCTTTTGATAATATGATATTTGATTTCTTTCCTACAAAAATTAACTAGCATAATTGTATCTGTGTTGCAATATTCAGTATGTAAAAGGGCGCATTCACAAAAAGTCGGACATTTGTTTTCTTAGCCTTGGTTCAAAAAATGGCAGGTGATCATTTAAATTCCGGCCATTTTGGTTACACTCTATTGATATTGTTCGTTTTAAGGTTTTTGTTCATACGCCCGAAACTATAATCCAACTTGACGACGCGCTTCATAAAGACCAATAGCAACCGCAGTTGCAAGGTTTAAACTTCGAACATGAGAGGTCGCCATCGGGATATAAGCTGGAAAATGGCATCGCTGTAAGATGCTATCGGGCAGTCCATGCGTTTCACTTCCAAATAAAAGCCAGTCATTATCTTGAAATGAAATGTCTGTATACTTTACAGAACCTCTTTTTGAGAATCCGATCCATCTGGCATTGCGAGACATTTTTTTTTCAAAGATTTCAAAAGATTCATAATAATACATTTCCACATAGTCCCAATAATCAAGCCCAGCACGTTTCACAGCTTTGTGGGATATATCAAATCCCAATGGGCCGACAAGATGGAGCGGAGATTGCGTGGCTGCACATGTACGTGCAATATTGCCTGTATTGGGCGGGATTTGTGGATGGACTAAAACGAGATTGAATTTATGGGGGTTTGTTTCACTCACGTTGTTCGCCTTTTCTCATAGATATCTGTTGATGGTTTTTGTTTTCAAATATTCTATTCAGTCCCAGTTCATTTTTTTGGCGGGATATTGACAGTTCGTTAATCCTGTTTTGAATGAGTGATTCGCGATATGAACTGATCATACAAAATGGGATGATTGATGCCAAAAAGATAATAAATATTAATATTGAAATCTTGCCTTTATATTCAGTATACATTTGGATACTCCATTTTTTTATGATTGCATTATATAGATAACGTTTTATAAATATTTAATATAACGCAGTGCGGCAAAAAGTCAATATATTTTTCTGCATTGCGGCATTTTAAATCATTTTGCTTTCATAATAACACCTCCCCATTTCTCATGGTTCTTATCGACGATGACCTGAAGATCGCTAAAACAATCAAGGATTTGATTTTTTTGGGATACGTAAAAACCGCTAAGAATCAAAACACCGGATGGCCCAATATTACGTAAAAGATCATCTCGTACAGATTGAATTTCATGTCGCATCATATTGCTGATGACAATATCAAAAGGTGATTGAATGCAATCTGGAGCGCCACAAACTGTTCTGATATTGTGTAAGGCGTTTCGTTGAAAATTTTTTTTAGCATCAATAATGGACAGTAAATCGATATCAAGCCCAACCAGTTGATTGGCTCCAAGTTTTCTGGCTGCAATGAGCAATATTCCAGACCCGGTACCCACATCTAAAATGGACAGTTTTTTTATGGATTGATTCATATATTTTGATAATAAATCAAGTGCCAGCATTGTTGATGGATGTGAGCCAGATCCAAATCCATTGCCCGGGTTGATGATTACGATTTGTTTCGAGTTGTTTATTGTTGGCACATCCCATGGAGGACATACAAGTAAGTATTCATTGATAGAAATGGGACGAAAGTGTACTTTCCATGCTTCCAACCAGTTTTTATTGGTATGTGTTTCCAGATTAAGCAACTGAATATCGGAGTTGTCTGGCCTGAATTGCTGATAGAATCCTACAAAAACATCTTGCATTTGAATTGTCATATCAGTAAAGTATGTCGCCATTGTAATATAAGAAGCGTTTTCATTTGTTGTTTCGATACCTGACGCACCTTGTTCAAAACAATGAGCAACCCATAGATCCTCGCACTTGGGATTCAGGCGGACAATGAGTTTTTGATACGTTTGATTATTCATCGTGTTTTTATTAATACATTTTTTTCGATTATTCAATAAAAAGGACCATCAATGATTGAATATCCACCCATAAAACGCCCAACTTTTTTAAAATCTCTGAATGAGTTAAGAATTCTATATGATATCAGCAAATCTCTGTCTGTCGGTTTTTTTACAAAAATGCGTCAATCTAAATTTCAACGAAAAATCATATTGCTTCCAGGTTTTGGTATGGGGGAAAACAGTATGAAACTATTGCAAATGAGACTGAACCGCTGTGGTCATCAAACGATGACATGGGGCCTGGGAAAAAATCATGGAAAAGTAACACCGCTTTTGTCCGCTTTTGGACAACGTCTGTCCCAGGTATTTGAAACTGAAAAAAGTCCGCTAGATCTTATTGGTTGGAGCTTAGGAGGCTATATTGCAAGAGAAGCTGCAAGGGACAATCCCAAAGCTGTACGTCAAGTCATTACACTTGCAAGCCCTTCAATCGGTGGTCCCAAATACACGCTTTGTGGTAGATTTTATGAACGATCCGGCTGGAATTTGGATATTATTGAATCAAATGTAAAGCAACGATTTGAAACCCCCATACAGGTGCCGATAGTTTCGATATTTACCCGATCTGATGGGGTTGTGTCCTGGGAAGCTTGTCTTGATAAATGGTCACCGGATGTGCATCATATAGAAGTACATGCCTCACATATGGGAATGCCATTTTCCATGGAAGTTTTGCAACGCATAACTGAAAATCTTTAATTAGGATATTAACTTAACAAAATTGGTTTATTAAATTCATGAGCATGATTGTTTTTCATGCGTGTGATGATCCAATAATCATTGAAAATATATTGCAAAATAAAATGTTATGCGCTATTTAAAACAAATTATTTAATAAAAGTATTCTAAATCCTAAGGGAACGTTATATGTTAAGACGAAAGAAAAAAAAAGAAATAGATACCTTTCTCGGCCCGCACACCCAAATACAGGGAACCATTACGTTTGAAGGAGGGATGCGAGTTGAAGGCAAATTCGATGGTGATATCATTAGTAAAACAGGTGATATTATTATCGGCCCTCAGGCAATAATAAAGGGAGATCTCAAAGTTGGATCTGCATTGGTTATGGGTGAGGTTAATGGCGGCATTGATGCTGAAACCCGAATCGAAATTCATCCACCAGGTAAAATGATTGGAGATATCCGCGCACCATTTATTTTAATTGATCCAGGCGTTGTGTTTAATGGGCAATGTATTGTGACAAATGAGGATGACAAAAAAAAGAATCTTTCATCAGATGACACCCATTAAAACAATTCCCATAAACTGCTTTCACATAAAATATCAGGCTTGCTTTTTCGATAACATGTAAGTATATTTACGAAATTCTTGAAAATTAATGCGTGAAAGCTTTAATTACACTCAATTGAAAGAAGATACCGAAACAATAGCATTCAACCGACAAGGGGAGTTGAAAAAATGCATTCATATCGAATCGTATTCATGTCTTTCATGATCATGTGTTTGCTTTTATTGCCATTGACTAGCAGCGCATTGGATTCGGGGAAGCCTCATGGAATAACATCAGATAATAACCAAACAATTGTCTCTGGTGAATCAATTTATACTATTTCAGGGGGCACATCATCTGGATCAAATTTATTCTATGGTTTTTCATCATTTCATTTGCATAAAGGAGAGCAGGCCATATTCACAAGTGGGGATGGGATTGAGAATATCATTAGCAGAATATCAGGCGGTGAATCCTCATGGATAAATGGAACAATAACTGCGGGTGCAAATCTGTATTTACTCAATCCATCAGGGTTTATTTTTGGTCCTGAAACTGTCTTGGATCTATCGGGTTCATTACTTGTAAGTACATCAGATCGGCTGATATTCAATGATAACTCTTATTTTTCCGCAACTCCGGGTCTGCTTGAAAATTATCCAGATAGCCAGCCTGTGGGCGTGGAGTTTACAAAAAACTGTTCCTTTTCACCAATAATTATTGATAACGCAACCCTTGAAATGAATCCAGGCCAAAATATTTCACTCTTTGGTGGGGACGCACATCCGACTTCATTAATCAACAATCTTCAAGATCCTGCGGGTATAAAAATTCAAAACACACATATTCAGGCACCCGGTGGCACTATCCAGATGGCATCTGTATCCGCAATCGGAACAATTCGTCTGGATTCCTGGCAAACATCTGAACAAACGATCGAATCATTGGGAAATATTGTCGTTTCAGGTGACAAACTCATTCAAACTGGCGGACAGCAGGTGGATCATTCCGGTCATATTTACATTTTTGGCGGTCTTTTTTATGGTGATGGAACAGATTTTAGCACGGCTTCCAAAGGCGATGCAGGTGATATTGACATCAATGTCAATCATATGATCTTAAAAAACAACTGTCGTTTAGATTCCCAGTCCTATGGCAATGGTGATGGGGGAGATGTTCATCTAAAAATTAATAATCAACTGGATATGTCTGATAGTTCCATCCAATCCAATGTGACAGCGAATGAGAATGGAAATGCCGGTGATGTTCAAATAGCTGCGCATAATATGCGTTTTGACAATGCAATTATTGCAACAGAAACATCAGGTTCGGGAAATGCCGGACATATCAAATTGATCGCACAAGATCAAATATCTATGACTGGAGGCAGTGAAATACTTTCTAAATCTCGAAAGAATGCCTCAGGCAATGCTGGAAACATTATATTAAATGCTGCTCGGATTCAAATGAATACTTCTGCATTCATATCAGCCGATACTGATGGCACGGGTAATGCCGGCACAATTGAAATCTATGGTAGAGAACTATCATTATTCGATAAATCAACCATTTCATCATCATCCAACAATTCAAGGGAAGGCGGAAGTGCTGGTAATATCACTATTGATTTGGATCAATCTTTTATGATGCAAGGTCTGGAGACAACGATTCAAACCAGAAGTGATGGAAAGGGGGAAGCCGGTCACATTCATATTTCATCTCAAAATTTTTATTTGAATCATGGGGCGAGTATATCATCATCTGGATCAGGCAACGAGCAATATGCAGGTGATGCCGGCACCATTCATATTTTCGCAAATGATACCATTCGATTGGACAATAACAGCCAGCTATCAACATTATCAAAATATGCCGGAGGTGGAGCCGTTGAAATTGAATCAGGTCGATTGATATATCTTTCTGACAGCACAATTAACACGAGCGTATTACAAAGCTGGGGCAAAGGTGGAGATATCTCTTTGAAATCACAACTGGTTTTTCTTGATGGCAGTACCATCCATGCACAGGCAGTAAATGGTCCAGGCGGCAATATTCAAATTCAATCTCGACAATTCCTGGAAGCCTCAGGAAATAAAATTAGTGCATCATCTCGCCTTGGAATTGATGGTCGTATCGATATTGTTCAACCCACATCAGATATCAGCATGGATGTCAGTCAGTTACCGGATCAGTTTTTGGATAACAGCGCACGTCTTGCGGATGTTTGTGCGGCACGTTTTCACAAGAACAAAAGTATTTTTTCTCTGGTTGGAAAAGGCGCATTGCCCACTGCATACAATGATTGGATTCCAGGTTCTGAAATCACTTATGAACGGCCGGACATTCAATTTCAACATATTCCTGACCGCTCCCAATATTTGGACCCCTTATGTCCTTTTACAGATGATGAAAAAAAGGAAAATTCGTCTGACGAACAACAATAGGAGACCTTGTGGATAATAGATACTATTTTAGGGTTATTTTGATACTTGGACTGATCGCATCATGGTGGTCAACTATTTATGCCCAGGATTCTGTTTTTTTTGATATGGACAGCCGGCTATCTGACAGACCGCCATCATTTTTAGATCATTTACCGCCAACTTCACCCAAACAACCATCACGAATTTCCGGGATGCCAGATATTCCTGTCAAAAAATTTGTTATTCAGGGGAATAAATTGTTTTCAGGATATGATAATAGCATGCGATCCATTTTGGCCATGTATCGCATTTCAAAAAAAGCACTCAGCAGCTGGAAAGATTCTGGTTTACCAGTAAGCGTCACCATTTCTCTTGAAAAGCTGGCGGGACGTTCTTTTATTGATGAAGACCAATTTCGGCAATCGTTAAAATCAATTCTATCACAAAATGATTATCAGGCTTATGAGGATTTTATTCTATCACAGGCATCAATCTATCAAAACAATCGTATTTCACCGGAGTCTCTGCATGATGTTACAAGACGTCTCACAGCTTACTATCAAAAGCGTGGATATATCAATAGCATTGCAATCATACCCGATCAGGAAGTTGTCAATGGTAATATTCGTATTAAAGTTATCGAAGGCCGCCTGACAGCCATCAAAATTTTAGGCAATAAGCATGTCGCCAATTCCTATATATTTGAACGACTCAGACCAGTGATAGAAAAGAAAGGCCGCATTCTGAATGTTTACGAGCTGGAAGAATCTCTTCAAGAAAGTATACCTTTACTGACACGCAATGCGCGTATTCAAAAAATAAATGTCCGACTCATGCCAGGTATTTCGATAGGAGAAGCCACTCTTGAAATACATGTGAAAGAAGCGCGAATGATGCAAGTTAAGCTCGAAGCAAACAATCATCATTCACCGGGAATTGGTTCATATTGTGGTGAAATTGGCTTTCGACATTTAAATCCCTTGGGCTTTGGTGATGCCATCCACATGCAATATGGGATGACTGAAGGTTTGGATGATATGGCATTCAACTACCATTTTCCACTGAATACCCGAGCACATTTGACGTTTGCTGCCGATCAGAGTGAATCGGTGATCATTGTGAATCCATATGATCAATTCGATTTAACCAATAAGGTCACACGATTTACACTGGGAGTTACCTGGCCTTTTTTTCAAAATTTATCCCATGAGTTTTCAATGACAATCCGCATGGAAAAACTTCATGCAGAAACAACCTTTTTGGACGAACCCTTTGCTTTGGGAGGAGCTGATAAAAATGGAGAATCAGACCTGAGTATTGTCCATTGCATTCATGAATGGCTGCATCGAAGTGATCATCAGATCATCGGAGTTCGATCTACGATTAGTTTTGGTCTTGACACACTTGATGCCACGATCAATGAAAATGGTCCTGATGGACGATTTGCGACGTGGCTCATCCAGGCACAATACTTGAGACACCTTGATTCATGGGATAGTGAAATTATTGCACGCTTTGATGTCCGCTATTCCAATAAACAATTAATGCCATCCCAGAAATTTTCCCTGGGAGGTGCAGAAAGCGTTCGTGGATACCGGGAAAATCGAATTACATCTGATGATGGACAATTGTTTTCTATTCAATTTCAAAAACCACTCATACGATTACCAATATCTGGACTGAGCCAAACATTTGATGATGGGTATCTTATTGGTGCCTGCTTTTTCGACTATGGAAACGCGCACAATGTTGATGAAGCCAATCCTACCCCAAACAGCATTTCCAGCATTGGCGCAGGATTGCATTGGCATATCAATGCTGATATTGTTGCAAAAATATATTGGGCATATGCATTGCGTGACCTTGAAAAGCCAGAACAAAATGATATTCAGGATGATGGCATTCATTTTCAAGTTCAAATGGTTGTTTTTTGAAATATCTTAGGCATTCTCTGAAAATACCTTCCCCATTATTGATATTGTTCGTATTGAGGTAAATGTACTGTAGAGACGTAGCATGCTACGTCTCTACACGACCTCTTTTTTGATGCACCTTTCCATTCTTTCTTCATACAAAATAATATTTTCCTTGAAAATCTGATATACAAAGTGTTAAATATTCTTTGGGCGCATTATTTTCAGAGCATTCCTAAGGGGTCGTATAAGTCTCTGATTATATCATTATAAAGAATTTCCCCTTTCCTTTTATGTGTTTAAGGTAATGGATTATGTTCAAAAAACTATTATGGAGTGAATGGTCTGTTTTGATTTTATTGATTTTGATTTTCATGCTGCCCAATAACATTGCAGCATCGGAATCCGACCAATTGGTTCGTGAATGGGCCATTCGGATAAATTCAAATACCAGTATCAAAACAGTGACTCAGGCAACCGGTACAACACGACTCAGTCCTGTGGCACATATCGAACGTACCTGGTTGATATCGTTTCCTGAAACAAAGCTGGATCAAGCACGGAAAATTTTGGAACAAAATCAGGATATTGAATGGTTTTCCCCTCAGATAAAAAAACAAAAATTTCCAAGAGAAATAGAATATGATCTGGTTTATTCAGACCCCATTTTTCCCTATCAATGGCATCTTGAAAATACCGGCCAAAACTGTGGCACAACGAATGTAGACCTCAATGTCAGAAATGTCTGGCAAAATATGAATATCGTCGGCAACGATGTTGTGATTGGTATTGTTGACAATGGCGTCCAGCATACCCATCCGGATTTATCCCGAAATTACGTGGCATTAGATTCCTGGGATTTTGTGGACAATGATGATGACCCCAGCCCTGATTTAGAACAAGATAATGCGCATGGTACAGCAATTGCGGGTTTGGCAGCGGCACGAGATAACTTAATTTGTGGACTGGGCGTTGCATATCGTGCTGGAATTGCTGGCATTCGCTTAACCTCTCGTCCTGTTTTTGATGCAAAAGAAGCGATTGCGCTTTCCTATCAATATCAATCTATTGACATATATGCATACACATGGGGACCAGAAGACAATGGACAGGTTTTGGACAAACCCGGGCCTTTAACATTGCAAGCCCTGGCTTTAAATACTGCGCGGGGACGTAACAAACTGGGTAATATTTATATTGCTGCAGCCGGAAATGGGAATGGCCGGGGAGATAATATTAATTATGATGGTTTTGCGAACTCTCGATTTACCATAGCTGTTGGTTCTGTTGATCACAATGGTAAGCATTCAACTTACAGTGAACCGGGCGCTGCACTGATGGTTGTTGCACCTGGCAGTGGTGATGGTATTTTTTTGTCTGGAACTGACCTTCAAGGTACACCAGGTGAAAGTTGTGGTGATTGTCAGAATCTTATCAAGGGAACATCTGCGGCTGCAGCTCAGGTTGCCGGTGTGGTTGCACTCATGCTTGACGCCAATCCAACTTTAACCTGGCGTGATGTTCAACATGTCCTGATTCATAGTGCAACGAAAAATGATCCTGATGATACACAATGGATTCAAAATGCAGCAGGATTATCATTCAATCCCAAATATGGCTTTGGGTTGGTGAATGCTGAAGAAACAGTTAAAACCGCGATGACCTGGGAACCTGTAAATCCTTCATCCTTTATTCCCTTTAAAAAACATGTGAATCAGCCCATTACAGACAATTCACCAGCCGGTTTAACTTCAACCATCCATGTCAATACATCAACAGATGATACCATTGAGCATGTCGAAGTCATCCTGAATGCGGCTCATGAATATCGGGGGCAACTGGAAGTAACATTAACGTCTCCATCAGGCACAAAAAGCGTACTGGCAGAATCACATGCAGATGCAGGGGAAAACTATGAATCATGGACATTCATGACTGTTAAAAATTGGGGGGAAACCATTGAGGGTGACTGGCAGCTCTCTATTGTAGATACTCAGGGGGGGCATACCGGTACATTGATTTCATGGGAACTCGTCATCCATATAAATGGCGACATTGGTTCATTACAACCAATGGCCAGAGATGATCAACAAACGACACTCATTAACACCCCTGTTAAAGTCAACCTCCTTGACAACGACTTTGACCCCAATCATGATGATCTTACCATTATCGGCATTACAACACCAACATCTGGTCAAGTTGTTCAAAATGAAGATCAAACAGTTACGTATATTCCTGATCACAATTTTTTAGGCTCAGATCAATTTCAGTATACGATCACAGATGCTCGTGGCGGAGAAGATACAGCGACAGTATATATCTCAGTTGTCGTTATAAACAATCCTGGGTTTGAAGATAAACCGCCAAATACGTTTTGGATTGAAAATACCGGTTTATCTGATTCAATCATTATGGCATCCCCAGAACTGGCCCATTCTGGCAAATATTTGGTTCATTTTAAAGGCGGGCGAGCGGGAAATGATGTCGCAACCTGTGAGCAGGATATCATTATGCCTGAAACATTCCAGGCAAGTCTGGTATTTTGGATCAAGATATTGGCATCGGATGTATATGGCATTTTTAATGTTGTTGTTGATGACGAATTTTATATTTTTTCGATTCATCAGATGCAACACAAAGAATATGAAGATTGGCGGCCTGTTGTTGTCGATCTGAGTGGGTTTGCTGATGGAAACCCGCATAATATCAAATTTAAGGCAACCATTCAGTCTGGTAATGGGGAGACAGTATTTTTACTGGATGACATTTCCATGTCTGTTGATGAACAACCCCCTGTCGCATCAAACGATTATGTTCAGACAGAAAAGAACCAACCCATTATCATTGATGTTTTGGCAAATGACTATGATCCCAATTTTGATACAATTACAATCGCTCAAATAACATCACCACAGCATGGTAAAGCGGTTGTAAATTTTAATTATTCAATTACCTACACCCCTGATAAAATGTTCGTTGGTGAAGATACATTCACGTACACGATTATTGATCAAAATGGAAATACCCATTCAGCACAGGTATTTGTTAGAATTACAGATAGTCATGTTTTTCCGATACTCAACGTGACACCAGAATCTGCACAATTGCCATCACAAGGTGGTACGCTTGATTTTCAGGTACATAACACGGGACAGGGGAATATGGAATGGTCGGCTGAATGTAACCAATCATGGATTCGCGTGATCAGTGGTCAAACCGGCACCAATGCTGGCACCATAAAACTTCAATATGAAACCAACCCCAACCAGACAACCAGAACAGCGAAACTCATCGTCACTGCACCGGATGCCAAAAATTCTCAAATGATCATTCCGATTATTCAGGAAAAAGGGCATGTGCCCAAACCGATTCTTCATGTAGAACCGACATTGTTCAGTATTTCTGAGCATGGTGGAAATTTGACTGTGAATGTTTCCAATCAAGGTGATGGCGAAATGATATGGTCTGCTCAAACAGAAACATCATGGTTGACAATTGTTTCAGGGCAAGCAGGTACAAACGATGGAACAATTGTGATCAACTGCCAAAAAAATTTGGGGGGTGAAAGGTTTGGCGAACTGATCATTGCCTGTCCGGAATCTACACCGCTCACAGTTCTGGTTCAAATACAACAAACAAAGTGCCCGCCAGCTGTTATTGATATTAAGCCCAGGTTTGTGAAAGTGTCTGGTGCCAATGGAACTGTTGAATTTCATGTACATAATGCAGGTGGTGGCAATATGAACTGGACCGCGACAACCGATGATAGCTGGTTAACAATTATATCAGGCGCTTCTGGTATGAATAATGGAACCATTCAAGTTTCATATGAAAAAAATCTTGATAACGTTCGGATTGGAACGATTATTGTAAGATCTCCTCATGCGAACAATCAAACAATATCTGCTAAAATCCAACAGCAACAATTTTTTGAGGTGAAAGAACAAAAAATTGTTGTTGGTATTGAGACTGATCGAATCGGCGAACATGTGAGTATGACATCAAACCTGATCATTGCTGGTGCGAGTATGAACGATTCACGTGGATCAAATGCAGGAAAAGCATATATCTGGCGATTGATAAACAATCAGTGGCAAATGGAAGCAGAAATCACTGCAAGTGATGTCAAACCATTCGATCATTTTGGATGTGCTGTTGATATTTCCGATAATATTGCTATCATTGGTGCTTCAGGCGATGATAAAACGCAAATTCAGGCAGGATCAGCTTATGTTTTTCGGTATATAAACAATGTATGGACAGAAGAATTCAAGATAGTTGCCAATGATGGCGCTTTGAATGACAATTTTGGTCAATCGGTTGCTGTATCTGCAGATCACGTAATTATTGGTGCCAATGAAGATGATGATTCGGGCATGAACAGCGGATCTGCATATATTTATGCCTATGATGTCAATGCGTTGCAATGGAAAGAACAGGGCAAACTCACAGCAGCAGATGGAGAAGCATTTGATAACTTTGCCTGTTCAGTTGATATTGCAGGTGACTATGCCATTATTGGTGCGGATCGTAATGATGATCTTGGCAGTATATCCGGTTCGGCCTATATTTTTAAACGTGACATGAATCAGTGGTATCAACAGGCCAAACTGATACCTGAAGATGTCAATGCCTATGATCATTTCGGATATGATGTCGCCATATCTGAAAATTTTGCTGTGATTGGGGCTTATTCAGATGATACCTTTGATCCCAAGTCGGGTTATGCCTATGTTTTTGAAAATCGGAATGGCACCTGGCAACAAATCACCAAGCTGATACCATCAGATAGTGCCGGTGAAGATGCTTTTGGTTGCAGTGTTTCGATCAGTGGCAATCATATTCTGGTTGGTGCTTATGGGAATGAGGATCATGGCCGCCGATCAGGCGCTGCTTATATTTTTCAAAAGGTTCAGGACAACTGGACTGAAATAACAAAAATTAGTGCCCGGAATGGCAAAGCCAATGATTATTTTGGATATTCAGTTGCGATTTCCGGTCAACGTGCACTGGTTGGTGCGTATGGTGATGATGAATATGGTATGCAGGCCGGTGCGTTGTATATATTTGATTTTGAGAATAATCAACAATAGGAGTTTTTGAAATGTTTTGGAAAAATCGTATTTGGGTAATGGGATGTATCAGTATTCTTTTATTATCAGGATGCAGTACCGGACTTGAACGATGGGTCTCGAAAAAAGGCTTTATTTTTGCCCCAGATTATCAGGAAACACAGGTTATGGGGCATATTATTCAAGACACAAGGCTGGTGATTAATCCATGTATTGCAAACAGATCAACGTCAATTCCATTGGTTGAAAAAGCCCAATTGCATGTGATTGAAGGAAGTGCAAAGATAAAAAAGCTTCTTCAGGATGTTACGAAAACGCCAATTACAGGCAATTTTTTTCAGGCCAAACAGGCCATTCTGACGTTGCGGAATTTATCGACAGTCAAAATGACAGAGTTAATTCCTACCGGACCATGCAATAATTATCAGATGGAAATGATTACTGAAGTATTAACAGCTTCTGGCATGTCAGTCGTGATCAAAGACGCTGCTGGCAATGATATTACCTATTTATTTAAGCCTGTTTCAGAAACAGCCGTGCCCTCGGATGTTGTATTTGGTCGGCCCATTTTAATATCCAGCCGACAATTTAACCTGGGATACAAAACAAATGTTTTTAATTGTAAATCAATTCACCGCAAGGATATTGTGATCAATCGAGAACAAACAGTCAATGATGCAGATGTTGCTCTTCAGTTGCGGTATATGGATCATCAAAAGCAAGGCTATGAAAATATTGCATTGATGCGAATTATGGTGAGCGGGTTTACTCCAGAAGACAATACAAATCTCAATCGGATCAAAACGAATCAATTTCTGAATGCACAAGATCCAGAAAAAATCTGGGAATCTGCACACAAGCCAGAAAATGGTCGCCTGGAGTTAACACAGGGTGGCATTGTACAAATTTTTGAAAGTGTTCGTGGCGGACTGGCTGCCAAAACACTCGGCTCTGGAATCTATTTTGAAGTCCTTTCTATTACCGAACGCGCCGTGCAAATGCGTGTACAGTATATCAGTTACGATATGAAATGACACCTTTGGAGTATCCTTCATGTGTGGTATTGCCGGATTTTGTGATTATTCATCATGCTCAGATGATACGATCTTAAAAAGCATGACTGACCTCCTGGCGCATCGCGGACCTGATGATCAGGGGTATCAAATCTTTCAAGATACGAACGTAACGATTGGACTGGGACATCGACGTCTGTCTATTCTTGATTTATCTGCATTGGGACGTCAGCCCATGCAAAGTCCAGACAAGCAGTATCACATTGTTTACAATGGAGAAATTTATAATTTTAAGGAAATCCAACAGGCGCTTATTCAACAGTATGATATCACGTTTAAATCGCAATCTGATACAGAAGTCATTCTACACGCCTATCAGCGCTGGGGGATAGCGTCGGTTCATCGTTTTCGCGGAATGTTTTCATTTGTTATTTTTGATCATCAAAAAAAGCAACTCATATTATGTAGAGATCGAACAGGTGTAAAACCCCTTTATTATTACTGGAACAATGGCTGCTTTCTTTTTTCATCAGAACTAAAATCCTTTCATCAGCATCCGGCATTTTCAAAGAACCTGGATTTACATGGTGTGCATGCGTATCTGAAATGGGGATATATTCCTGCCCCACATACAATTTTTAAACAGACTTACAAATTACAACCCGGTCATTATTTGATCCTTGATATCAACACTCAAACCTTAACAGACAGGCAATATTGGAATGCAATAGACTGCTACAACCAACCATTACTTGATATCTCATTTGATGAAGCCATTCATGAACTGGAGCGGCTGTTTATTCAATCTTTTGGATATCGAATGGTTTCTGATGTGCCGGTGGGTGTTTTTTTAAGTGGCGGATTTGATAGTGTGGCTGTTGCAGCCATTTTACAAAAGCATCGATCTGAACAATTAAAGACGTTTACAATTGGATTTGATGAACCAGCCTATAACGAAGCACCATATGCGAAACAAATTGCAGATTATCTTGGATGTGACCATACAGAGTATATTTGTACCCCAAAAGATGCCTTGAATATTATTCCGAGGCTGCCAGATATTTATGATGAACCCTTTGGTGATAGTTCAGCCATTCCAACCATTCTTGTCAGTGAAAAAGCAAGACAAAGCGTTACTGTTGCGCTTTCTGCTGACGCGGGTGATGAATTATTTGCGGGTTATACCAAATATCAAACAGCCATACAGATGTGGACAATCCTTCATCGGTTTAAACCCGCAACAAAAAAACTGTTGTATCATTGTTTAAAACAGATTCCTTTCCAGACTGTGCAACGCCTTTTGGGCGCTTATAATCTGGATACACGTGCCCAAAAAATCCAACAGATGTTGATGTCTCATCATATGGTCGATTTTATGAATATTACCAGCCAGTTAATCACAGACCAGGAACGTCAGGCATTGATGTTAAAAGAGATCACTTTGCTGCCAACTGCTTTTGATAACAAACCATTCGATTCACATGAATCAGATTTGATTAATGCAATGCTCGCAGTGGATTATCAGACATATTTACCGGATGATATTCTAATGAAAGTAGATCGTGCAACCATGTCAGTTGGACTTGAGGGACGAGAACCATTGCTGGATCATCACATTCTTGCATTTGTCGCCCGATTGCCAGGACATTTCAAATATAGTAAATCAGGCCCCAAGCATCTGCTAAAGTCTCTTGTGTATCAGTATTGCCCGAGACACTTGTTGGATCGCCCCAAAAAAGGGTTTAGTGTGCCAATTGACCGCTGGTTTCGTAAAGAATTAAAATCCTATTTTTTGCATTATCTGAATCAAACCCGATTAAAAAAACAAGGTTTATTTAATGATACATATGTTGTGAGTTTACGAGATCGCTATTTAAAAGGGCATCCGGAAAATGTAAACAAATTATGGCAACTCTTGATGTTTCAAATGTGGATGTCCCGATGGATGGACGAGCCAACGTATTGAGGTAAAATTCCTCGAATCTCTGTTAATTAATTGTGTCTTTCCGGCAAGCATGCTTGACTCATTAATTAAATACCAGGCATATGCGTACCAAACTGTTCATTCTGTTTTTTGAACCATGATTACACTGAAGAAGATGAATAAGATGAATTTAAAGTGTTTTTTTCATCTTATTCATCTTCTTCAGTGTAATCATGGTTCAAAAACAAAATGAGCAATTATTAAATGAGGAACTTATTTTTTGATAATTCCTTAGAATTTATTTCTCCAACCTCCAATCAGTTGAAATAT
>Ga0272440_1002069_pt1 | contig 15901 bp, 10 predicted proteins | sample SSMMMBAug17_FD_192440 | JGI IMG/M metagenome (GOLD analysis project Ga0272440, IMG submission 192440) | Marine sediment archaeal communities from Little Sippewissett salt marsh, Falmouth, MA, United States - SSM-MMB-Aug17 | ecosystem: Environmental > Aquatic > Marine > Wetlands > Sediment ... | reverse complement strand
GGTTTCAAATTAATCATCATAATGGGTCACTTGAGTATAAATTTTCAAATCTTCTTCTGTTCCTCTATAAGGTTTCATGTGAAAGGATTCAATCTCATCATTAATAGACATATCCATCACTGACAACTCATTAACTGTAGTGTCAGGAAATAAAATCAAATAAGATGCATCATGAAAACAATGTAAGATTTTTTGTTTATCGGTTTGGTAACGCAACAACAATTCTTCTAAAAAATGAAATAAATCATGCCTGACAGTTGATGATATTTTTTCATAATCAATGACTTTCAATAAAAACAGGCTGAGAGGCGACCCTTTTATTTTAGCATCCTGAAAAGCATACCAGGCATATTTATAAAATCGAAGGTCTTTATCGGCTGCTTCTATCAGTTGCTCAGGTGTGGTCATAAATTCATATAATTGAGCCAAACCAGCTTCAATTTGAAGGCTTTTGTCTTCATATGTATAAGGTTTAAAGTCAAAAGATCGAACTTCATTTATAATTCTTTCTCTTATAAATTGCGCATGGCTTAAATCAATTTGAAATAAAAACAATATATGTCTGGATGGAGCACTATCGTAAAACATAATATCCAGATCACCCATCATATTTTGAAAGATGAGACTGAGCGAAGTAATAATATCTCTTTGTTTTTCTTCTAAAAAAATTTGATAATCAGCGATTTCAATGACCATGACTGTAAGAGGTAAATTGCTTTTGTTTGCATGATCAAATTTATATCGAAAAAGAATCATAACTTCACTATTATACATCATTTCCATGACCTCTTTTTTCCAGATATCAGCACTTTTCATCTTTGGTTTTGCATTGAGTGCACCGGCTAATAGAAAAAGTTTTTTTGTTTCATCTTCATAAGGTTTAATTTTAAAAGCTTTGATTTCATCAATAATTGTTTGTGATAAAAGTTTAATCGATTGCAAATCCTGATTAAAGAAAAAAATGGCGTACATGGCAGAATGCTCTAAAATATAAAGGCAATCATTTTCCTTCAGGTGATGACGTAACAAAGGTTCAATAATTTGAGTAATATTTTTTTGTAATGCATCAGAAAATTTTTCAAAATCCAGTATCTCAAACAGCAATAATATGACAGAATCTTCTGACTGACATGCGTGTTCGAAACATTCCTGAAGTTTTTTCTGAAATGACAGATCCTGCATAGCAGCATCCATGAGGTGTATATATGATGTCATGGTCGGAGATTTTTCAGCAACCCCCCCGATCACAGACATGGATACTGGCTGTCCATCACCATTTAGAAAGACCATATCTTCCATTTCAACAATCAGTTTATCACGAACTGTTCGGCTTCCCCAAATGGGTGTATTGGGGAGTGCCAGAATGAATTGTGAACGATCATTTCCATGAAAAAGCAAGTCAATATTTCTAAGTTTTTTTTCAATAATTTTTTTAAATTCAATGAGAATCTCTTGTTGAAGATTTAAGTCATAACCATAAAAAGATTGAATCTCAAAAAGTAAGATACTCATGGTATAGCCATATCTGTGTGCACGAGAAAATTCTTCTTCAAAACGTTCTTTCAAGTAACTATATGTTAAAGCACCAGTTTTTTCATCCATCACCATTTTTTCGCGGGTTATTTTATACATTCTGGCTTTTTCAATAGAGGCTCCACATCGGTCTGAAATACTTTTAAACATTTGAAAAGTTTTAATTGTCAGGCGATTGAAAGGAATTTTATTGATAATAATCATCCCCAGAGGTCTATTGCGAACTCCACGTATTGGAGCACACATAATCTTGTCTTTAAAAAAAGGGTGCAAATCAGGTCGTGATGTTAAATCATTGAGTGAAAGAAACTGGCTTTTCCAAAGAATATCTCTGACAGGCTGAACATTTGCTTCAATGACGTCAAGCTGAAAAACATCTGAATCCTCTGATATTTTAACAACTTGTTTTAATAGTTTATTATTTTCTGTCAGCACATATATAGCCGCAGAAGTCACACCCAAATATTTTGAAAGCAAATTTAACAATGGTGGATAAATTTCAGATTCATTTAATGTATTAATTTTTTCTTGAGCTTTGTATAAAGATGAAAACGTATCTTCCTGAGATATCATTTCTGAATCTTTTTTTTCTTTATACTTAACCAAAGAATTATATTCAGTTAACAAATTTGCAAAATCTTTTTCCATCCTGTGATAATCATCTTTACATTTGACATGTTCAGTTCTTCGAATTTCACCAAAAAAACCAATGCAAACAGACACGAATAAAAAAACAAGGGGTTGCCCCCAAAAAGCGCCTATGAGTTGTTGATCTTTTAGAAAGTACAATATATACCAATGAACGAAACTGGCAGTTAATCCGGCAAGACATCCAGATGCAAATCCATAGCGAACAGCAATGGGTAAAATAACAAACCAATATGGATGTGGATGTATTCCTAAAAAACCTGGGTTGTCGTTAAACCAGAAATAATTAATACCTGAAAGAAGAAGGATGCCAAAAACGCCTTCAAGAAGTTCTGCCTTCAAAAAAAATGATGACGATAGATTCTCCTGTACCTGTCCCATTTTTTCTTTGGTCTCAAAAAGGGCTTTATCCCCAATTTCAAGTTTGATATCTGGTAACATAACGATAATAACCTTTACGAATATAATGCTCTGAAAATAAATTCCCCATTTTTAAAATTACATTTTCGGTTTTTGTTTGTAGAGACGTAGCATGCTACGTCTCTACACGACCTTATTTTTTTGTTCGTTCAAGATAAAATGAGGATGTTAATATTAGAGAATTCCTTATTCATTGCTATAAATTACGAATTTAAATCAATGAATAAGGTTATGTCCCCGCAATTCAGTCTGTTTTGGTCACACTCAATTCATTTGCGATGATCTTTAATGTTTTCTGCACAGCGCCCTGATTTTTTCTGACAAATGCTTTTGCGCTTTGTCCACATTCGCTGGCAGCCATTGAATCATTTAATAAATGCTGAAAAGTGTCTTGCAGTTCTGCCGGATTATTAATTTGAAATGCTGCGCCTATATCTAACAATTGCTGCGAAATTTCCGGGAAATCATGCATATCAGAACCAAAAATAATGGGTTTTGACATTGCAGCAGGTTCAAGAGGATTATGTCCCCCTTCAGGCACCATACTCCCACCAACAAAGGCTATGGTGCTGATACCATATAATTTCCCAAGAACTCCCATCTGATCAACAATCAAAACGTCTTTGTCATTCAATTGTTTTTGAGAATATGGTGTTGTGGATAATGAATATGAATGAAAGATAGCTTGAAGTTCCTTTGCACGATTTGGATCACGAGGCGCAACAATCATCTTAAGATCTGGCATTTTTGTTTTTAATTGGGAAAAAACCTTTGACAAAATAAGTTCTTCACCTTCATGAGTACTTCCAGCAATAATAATAACATCTTTCTCAGAAAGACCCAGGTCGCTTAAAATTTTTATTTTTTCATTGGATGTTAATTGATTTTGATTTTGATCGTATTTTACATTCCCTGTAATGGTTATGTGATGACTTTGAATACCAAAAGATTGAAAGCGTTTTGCCTGCATGTCTGACTGTACACAAATGTGAGAAAACGTTTGAAGTGATGGTCCCATGAAATATTGCAGGAGTCGATACCCCCGATAAGATTCAGGGGATAATCTGGCATTGACCAACACAGAAGGTATTTTTTTTTGGTGAAGATGAGTTAGAAAATTGGGCCAGATATCTGATTCTACAAGGATAAACAGGCGGGGATGGATTTGATTGATCATGCGGCGTACTGAAAAGAAAATATCATAAGGATAGTAAATAATGTCTGCTACACAGCTTCTGACTTGTTGTGCTATTTGATAACCTGTCAAAGTAGATGCAGAAAAAACAATGATTTCATAGGGCCATTGTTCATGGATCGCTTTTACCAATGGTATGGCTGATAATACTTCACCAACCGATAGCGCGTGAATCCATATGGGGGACTGTTTTTTGTCTAATTGAATAGGTTGCCATCCCATACGCTTCAAGAAAGTTTGTTTCCGCTTTTTATGAATAAGTGCCAAAGGAAGCCATACTGGCATGAAAATGATGATGAGAAAAAAACAAATAAGATTATAAAGAATGATTTGCAGTGATTTCAATGGACCCTCTCTGCTTTTAATAATGATAAAATGCCAAAGCTGCCGAAAATAATGTTTGTGCTCCATGCCGCTATAAAGGATGGCAATTGTCCTGCATGTCCCAATGATATGCTGATACTGTTCATCATCCAATAGGCAAAAGCGGCAGCAATGCCAAACACAATGGGCTGTGCCAGTCCGGAAATTTTAGACTGCTTTAATGCGGTTCCAGCACCAATAATGCTCATAATCAGACAAATTAAAGGGAATGAACATTTGGCATATAAATCAACCTGATACATTGTGGCATCATAACCTTCATGCCTGATTTTTGCGATATATGCTTTTAATTCCAAATAACTCATTTCCTCGGATTTTTTTACAACTCGAATGAGATCTTCTGGTTTGAAATCCAGGGTTAATGATAATTCATCAGAATAATTGACATTTTGGGTTTCGCCAGACAATGACAAGCTTTGAAAAACAGAATCATAAAAAAACCATTGTTCGTTTTTATAATATCCGGTTTTAGCATCCAGTCGTTTGATTAAATGAAATTGATGATCAAAAAAATACAGGGTGATACCATGAGCTGTTTGTTGGGTGGGATGAAAAAATGATATATTGGCAATCAGTTGATCTCCTTTTATCCAGATATTTTTTTCGCTGGATGTAAGACCACTTTTTTTTTTGATTTCTTTATACCAGATATAATTGGCCTTATCTGAAGTGATCGGCAGTAAAACTTCTGAAATAATAAATAGTAGAATTGTTGTGATGACACCAAAAAAAAGAATGGGCTGCAACACATAATATAGACTGATACCACTTCCTTTGATTGACATAATTTCATTATTTTTAATCATCAGTCCAAATGCAATTAAAATAGCCAGTAAAACACAAATGGGAAGAATCTGATTTAAAATAAATGGAATTTTCAACAACATGTATTCAATAAATCGTGTGAAAGGGAGATCGGTTTCCATAAAATTATCGATTCGTTCGATAAAATCTATGATAAAGAAAATCATGCTGATGGATATCAGAACCAGTAAAAAAAATTTAAATGTTTCTTTGAGAATATATTTATGTATCAGGCTCATGAAATCATAATATTATTTGAAATAATGATATAAATAATGATTCATCTCATTCATCGTTAGATAAAAACTTGAAGCCTTCATTATTGTTTCTTTTTCGATAATTCCAGAATAAATTGTCGAAATAAAGAATGAAGAGCATTAAACAAATCATTTAAATGATGAATAGTGAAACCTTCTGTATATTTTGTAAACAATCGATGAGATAGCTTGCCAAATTCCCATAATTTACCATCAGTAACAATACCATAGACGTCAAAAGTATCATTATGATTTATTTTTTGAGCGGCAACCATTTCTGCAAGGCATTGTGCCCAGCCCTGTTCAAAATCATTTTTTTTAGCTTCAGCAATAATAACAATCGGTGTTTCTAAAACAGTTTTTCCCAATTCTGATTTTTTGGAGATCAGATAATCCGCAGTTCCTGTCAGGTCTTCATCAAAACTAATGGCTTTTTGTATCCATATTGAATAATGGTCACAATATGCTTTATAAACCTCTCTTAATAATGGAAATATGACAGTTTCAGTGCGAGATGATTCAGATGTAAAAATGTCAATGTGTTTTTTATTGAACTCAAATTCTTCAATAAAAATATCTGAAAGTGTAAGGTTCTGATCAATTTGAATAAAAGGTTCTTCCTTATAAGTAATGCCATATTTTTTCTGAATCTGGGAAATGGTTTTATAATCGCTAAAAGCCATATCAACTCCTTTTGCATGCTCCAGCAAGAGATACGTTTTTCAATTATTGCTTTTTGGCGACCGCCTGTTGTGTCATTTGAATATAATCAACTAAAATTTCACTACTTTCTATCAAAATAGGATCGATTTCTTCATCTTCTTTATCATCTTTTTCTTTCTTTTGATCCGATTCATTTTCATTTGCATCATCATTATCATCATTATCATTATCATTATCATTATCATTATCATTGGATTCAAGTTTATCCAGTGGTTTCAATCCTTTTGCTTTACGTTTTTTATTTTCCCATGATAATTTCCATTGCTCGATTTCATCTCTTTCTTTTTTTCGTGTCGCTTCGCATAAAGAAATAGTTGTATTTTCCTGTTGTTTTTTTCGAAAATCCAAATGGGCTTTTAAATATTCAAACTCAACATTGTTTTTAATACGATCCTGATGATTAAGGCTTAGTTTTTCAATGAGATCTTTTCGCTCTTTAAATTGAGAATATCGTGCAGCATCAATGTTATCACATTTCATTGCATAGGGAAGTGAACTCTCACCAATTTTTTCAAGATTATAGGTGGGAGGGAATTCAATGTCTGGTATAATACCTTGATATTGTGTACTTTTTCCTGAAATTCGATAAAATTTAGCATGGGTTATTTTTAGCTGGCCTTGTTTTAAATCAAGAAGCGATTGAACTGTACCTTTACCAAAGCTTTGTGTTCCAACAATCAATCCTCGATGGTAATCCTGAATGGCTCCAGAAAAAATTTCTGATGCTGAAGCGCTCATTCGATTAATCATTACCAGCAAAGGGCCATCATATAAGATGTCGGAATGACGATCAAAATAACGTGTTATACGTCCATTGCTCTCTCGAACCTGAACAATAGGGCCAGTTCGAATAAAATGACCGGTTAATGCGTTGGCTTCCTGTAACGCGCCTCCACCATTATCTCTTAAATCTACAATAATACCAGAAACCTTTTCCTCTAACAATTCATTAATTAAACGTTCAACATCTCTGGATGTGCTTTTATAGTCTGACGCACCTTCATGATAGGCTTTAAAATCCAGATAAAAGGTAGGAATGTCAATAACACCAATTTTTATGGTCTCACCATTTCGTGTAATGGGGACAATTGTTTGATGGGCAGCTTGCTCTTCAAGTTTAACTTTATCCCGAGTAATTTTAATAATGTTGGTTTCATGCTCATTCGCACTATTGGTAGGAATAATTTTTAAATACACAACAGTTCCTTTTGGCCCTCGAATGAGATGAACCACTTCATCCAGACGCCAACCAATGACATCAACAATATCGTCTTCTGATCCCTGCCCAACACCAACAATACGATCACCAGGCTGAAGATCTCCGGCTTTATCAGCAGGGCCAGCTGGAACAAGTCGTAAAACTTTTGTAAAATCATTTTCTCTTTGAAGAACAGCTCCAATACCTTCAAGGGATAAACTCATTTGAATATTAAAATTTTCTGAAGCACTTGGAGAAAAATATTGGGTATGAGGGTCGTAAACCTGTGTTAAGGCATTCATGTATATGCGAAAAACATCTTCACTATTGGTTTGACTGGCACGATTGAGTTGACTTCGATAGCGCTTTTTGAGCAAAGAAATAATGTCATCCAATTTTTTGCCGGAAATCAGCAAATTAAGCATTTCATTTTTTAATCGTTTTCGCCACAGTTCATTTTGAATGGCCAATGTTGAAGGCCAGGGAGAATCTTCACGATCTGATTCAAACGATTCCTCAATGGTAAAATCAACTTTTTTTCCTTTTTTTTCAATGAAATCTAAAATGAAAATCATTCGTTCAATAACACGTTGCTGATACTGATTAAATAATTGATAAGCTGGTTTTAAATCAACGCTTTTCAAAATATCATCAATTTTATGGCGATAAGGCTTAAAAGCATTAATGTCAGATTGTAAAAAATATAATCGGGATGGATCCAGATCAGAAAGAAAGGTATCATAAATTTTTTCGGAAAGCTGATCATCCAGGTTAATTTTTTCATAATGATGATATTTCAATTTATAAACAATGCTCTTGACAATTCCAGCATGTTCTGGTTCCGGTTCTAAAGGTGTGTAAAAAGACTCCTTTTTCAGAGGCTCATCGCTGAGTAGTGCAGAATGAACATCTGCAAAAGCAGTGGTTTGAAATCCTATCCAGCTTATTCCTGCAAAAACAAGATAAAATAAAATTCTTGAAAAACGTTGAGGTAATTTCATTGACATAATTCCTAATCTTAATTTTTATTTTGTTAATAGCTTTGGCACTAATGCTCACCCATGGATGCCCGAATCATTTCTCTTAATTGTTCATCTGGTTCTTCTTGCAAAATATCATCCAATTGATCAAAAGTGCCTGATTCTTTTCTTTTAATTATGGCATTATAAATTTCGCGACGTATTTCTGAATTATTTTCAACAAATAATTGTTTCAATAAAATCGTTGATATACTCTCTGATGGTGTTGTTTCATTTTGTGTAAGAATTTCAGGTTCTGCATCTGTGGTATTATCCGCATCATCTTTAACAACATCAATATTTCCAATAGCTTGAATTGCTGCCTTTCGAATTTGGTCAGAATTGGAAACAATGTATGGCATCAAAAAGTCCCCGCCTTCGGGCATTTTAGCATTTCCCATTGCTTTGATACATGCAATGAGATGGCGTTCATCTGAATATGTTTTTAAAAGGATAACCAACCGCTTATGGATTATTCCAGCCATGTTCAACTGTTTTTGAGTGTAAAGTCTTTGATTCAGCAAGCCTAAAGACAATATTGCCGAGTCCGAGCGATTTAGGGTCTCAGGATCATTTTTTTGTTGTTCCTGGGATATCAGTCTGAACAATCGATCAATGGATTCAGGTGTAGGCGATGAAAGTCCTCCGGCTGAAATAACTGCTTTTAAACGAATGTCAGGATCTTGATTGTAATCCAGATAAATATCACTGATTGCATTTTGTGCATCTTCATGACCAACCATCTCCAATATCAAAATCATATGCTCGACAGTTGTTCCCTGGATATTGAGATTTTTGATTAAATCTGGAATAAAACTGGCTTCTTCTGGAAATTTTGTTAAAAATTGTTTCAACGACTGAATATGTTTTAAAATAACATCTTGCCTGGCATTTGCTGCAATATCTTTTTGAAACAGTTCCAGTTGATCGGATAATGATATTCGTTCTGAAAAACTTTGTTTTCTTTGTGATAACTGATTTTGATGGGCTTTTGAATGACCAGTCAAATCATTAACAATATACTGAACAGGTTTTTTTGTTTTCCAGATAAACAGATTATTGTCTGGTTGACGTTGATCTTCAGGAGTCATGAGTACTTTTGTATGACGTCTATACCATACCGCATGCTGTGATGCAAATATGGCAAATGTTTCTTCAGCAGTATAAGATTCAATCCATGATGCATTTTCATTTAGTGTTATGTGATGATTGGATTGTTCAAGGATGGCACGAAATTGAAATTGATCGGTTTTAAGCATTGAATGATCAAAATCATTCAGCGATGTACATCTGACATTCTGTTTGACCAGAGAATTGCAATGATGAGGTTCAATCATGTATTCAACTTTTAGCATGCCAAAAGCATGCTTTTCATCAGATAGCCATCTTTTAGGATAAGGAGCACTGTCAACTTTAGGGACATAGGTTTGAACGCTAAAAAAAATTTCAGATAAAGAGGTTTGAATTTGGGGATCCAATTTTGATGAAAAATAAAACATATCAGGTAAACCATCGGGCCGCAAGGCAACCAGAAAAAAATTTCGAAATAACTGCTCAAGACTTTTATCTCTGCGCATGGAATCCATTTTTTCACCAACCTGAACTGTAACAGGTGACATTTGACATCCCATATAAATCAAATCCATATTCTGGCTCTCAGACCATTCATCATTTTCAAATACCCTGATATTCAAAATACCTGTTATTTCCATATGAATCTGAAGAGCATAATCATTATCATTTTCTGAAGATTGACCTTCAAGTGCTGATGGGTAAGTTTGATCTGTTTTATCAATACTTAATTGATACATCTGTCTTGCACCAGGATAAAAATTCAATGCAATTGAACATTCTGGTTCTTCGGGTAAATTTAAGTGATTGTCCATTTGGAGGCTTTTCTGTGTAAAAAAGTCATCATGATCTTTTTTTTCACAGGTTTGATAACCAATTCCGGCGATAATGATTGCGACAATCATAAAAAGCCTAAACCGATGTCGCGTTCCTTTTTGTTGGGTATTTAATTTCATTTCAGTGTTCCATCCATCATGACATAAGCTGCTACAATAATCAATATAATTAAAAATATCCACAGCATAAGGTTATTTTTCTGTCGTGTACGACCTGTCGTTTGATCCGCGTCAGAATCCATATCTTCAGATTCTTCAGTTGTTGAATTTTTTGAAGGGCTTGGTATGGCAATTGATTCCTCAATTGCACGTTCTACCTCAGGAGAATAATGTTTTGAAATATATAAAAAGCGACGCGCATCCTTACATTTTTCATCCATATAAACCACACGCACAAATAAATCGGTCGCTTTTTGATGCTCTTTTGCCAATAAGGTATTAAGGGCTTTGAGATATATTTGGGAAAAAAGAATTCGATTTTGCAATTGTTTTACTTTTGACGTTGCTTCTGTCAGCAGATAGGCATTTAATTCATGAATCAGCACATCCTTTTCATATGATATTTTTCGTTTATAATCATTTATTTTTTGATGATGTAGAATCAAAGCTATATATTTGTCATGAATTTCCTTACAGTCTGGCGCCAGAGCGAGAATTTTTTCATATACAATTAACAAATGATTATTTTGATCTTTTTTTTCTGAATACCGAAGCTTGATGTTTCTTAAATGGGAATTGATTGGGGTATGCCGATAATCATTTACAGAATAAGCATATAAAGCTTCAAGAGCACTGGCCTGAATGGTTAAGGCATTCACAAGGCGAGTTTTTGCAGACTCAGGATTATTTTTGTATAATTGTTCAAGAATTTTTTGAGCCTCAATGCAATGATCTTGAGTGATTAAAATATCAGCAACCATTTGGTTGGCTTCAATGTGCTCCGGGTATATCTGAATAATATGTTGGCCCACCTGAATCGCATCTTCAATGCGGTTTGTCTGAAATAGCCGGTAAGCAGCCTGATACAAAAAATCACTCACTTGAGGAAGATCTTCAACATCTTTTAAAATAGACTGAATAGGATGTTTTTTTTGTATCCATTCTAATAAAAATTTACAACGAACAGCATACCCTTCAGATCGTGATTCTATAATTCCCCATGTTTCAAGGTTTTGAAGTGCAGTTTTTAAGCGGTCATAAAACAATGATGTTCGGGTTTGGTCCAAACGTTTTTCTATTTGCCATTTTGTCATGCAAGAATGGCTTTCTGAAAGACAGGCCGCCACAATTTTTTCATCTGTGCTTAAACCATCCCATATCCATTTCATATTTTTTTCAAAACGCATCATAACGCCTGAAAAGGTTTCTTCTGGTGAAGCACCATAGGGTAAATGTCTGAGCTCACGGCTGATGGATTCAATTAAAACAGGATGACCACCTGAAAACATCTGAATTTGTTTTACGATCTTTTCAGGCCATTGGATAGAGTTATTGCGTTCAGTGTGACGAACCAGTGCAAAAGTTTCCAGAAAATTCATGGGGTGAAGACAAAGCAGACGAAAATGATTGAAATAGGGCAAATAGATATCAATCAGATCAACTGGTCTTCGACCTCCTGTTAAAATGATAAAAAGTTCTCCCTGAAGTTTGGTTTCAATGCATTTTAACCATAAATAGAAATGGGATGCCATATGGTCTTTGGACTGTTCAGAAACATCGAATTCATCCATGCAAATGATCAGACGATGCTCTGGTTTAAGATGCTCTCGGATTTTTGGCAAAAAAATATTTTCAAAATCATTGATAGGATTATCAAATAAAACCAATGGGATGCTCATTTTTTGAAACGATTGAGCCATCATTTCAATTAAAATGGTTTCAAGGGAATGATCTTTGAACGAAAGCGGATCTATATATATTGGATTGTGGATATTTAACGACGTCAGATATGCACAGAGACCTGTAATGGCAGAAGTTTTACCAAACCCTCTTTGAGCAAATAAGAAAGCGCCATTTTCTTCTGAAGAAGTCACCAAAGACACTATTCGATTAAAAAATGAATTTCGTCCAACAACAAAGGTATCGTTTGTTGTTTTATACATATCAACATTTTGGTTCATGATAACACAGAAACAATGATTACTGTTTATTGGCCAGTCGTTTAATCCTTTGCAGGACCGGCGGATGCGAATAACTTAAAAACACATACAAGGGGTGTGGTGTCAAATTTGCCAAATTTTGAACCGACAGTTTTTTTAATGCTGAAATTAGTTCTTCTGGCGCTGATGTTGTTTGTGAAGCAAACTCATCTGCCTGATATTCATTATGCCGGCTTAAACTCTGCAACGCCAATCCCAGAAAAAAATCAATTGGAGAAAAAAGCATACCAAAAAACAGCATGCCAGCATAAACAGAGGATTCTTTTAAGTAGAATGCATCAAATAAGCCATCGTAGGATATAAAGAATGATAACAAATAAAACATTAATCCTGAATATCCAATGCCAATGGCCATATTCATCCATATATGTTTTTTCTTGTAATGTCCCATTTCATGAGCAAGAACCCCTAAAAGTTCTTTATTTGTCAGTTGATCTACCAAAGTGTCAAATAGTGCAATTCGTTTATTATTACCAAAACCAGTAAAAAATGCATTGGATTTATTTGAACGTTTTGAGCCATCCATAATAAATATATTTTTTAATGAAAACTGAATCGATCGGGCATAAGTCATAATCATATCTTTTAAGTCACCCTCTTCCAAAGGGGCAAATTTATTAAACAATGGCAGAATCCATGAAGGTGCAATAAACTGAAGGAGTAAAACAAATCCTGTCACAACAATCCAGCAGTACCACCATGCATCCTGTCCTGCAAACTCGAAAAAATACAAAACACCAGCTAAAAGCGGAGCCCCTAAAAGAATAGATAAGACTAAGCTTTTAATCAGATCCATCACAAATGTTTTGATCGTGGTTTTGTTAAATCCGAATCGTTCTTCAATAACAAAGGTTGAGTAGATAGAAAAAGGAAGGGAGACAATCAATTTTATCAGTCCCAAAATACCAACAAATAGTAAACCCGATCCAATGGGCCCCCATTGAAATGTTCGAACCCATTCATCCAGATATGCAAATCCATGTCCAAACCAAAAATATAAAATCAATAGCAGATCCAGTGATGATGCCCACCACTCAAATTTTGTATTGACCTTTAAATATTCTTGAGACTGAGCATATTTCTCAATATCGTAAATATCTGAAAAAGCATCGGGAATTTCAGGACTTAACTGTTTGAGATTGGCGATATCGGCAATCAGATGTAACAGAAAATCCAAAACCAACGCACAGAGTATGATCCAGGCAATCCAATTCATTCATACAACCTCAAAGATTTGATTGATTATAAAAACACTATAGCTATATGTTTTCTGATTTTTATGCAAGAAATATTTTGTTAATTTTTGGGCCAGGGACAAAATACAAAAAATATGATTACAAAAGGATGCATTCAATCAGTTTTTTTTGTATTGATATACCAGTCCATTTGTCTGCAAATTCCTAAAATAATGCGAACATCTCGAGATCTTAACTGTAATCGAGAAAAAAATCTTCGAATATTGTTCATCCAATGTTCTGGATTATCATGATGAATAAAATCGATTGTTGTCAGCACCTCTTGAAGTCGTGAATACATAGCTTCCAATTCATAATGATTGGCGAGTTTGGGCGTAAAAGCTTGGCGATCTTCATTGGTCGCAGTAAATAGTTCATAACAAAGAATCATAACCGCCTGTGCAAGATTTAAAGAGGAAAATTCAGCAGTCGGAATATTGACCAATGCATGGCACAACTTAATTTCTTTATTGATTAAACCGCGATCTTCTGGGCCAAATACAATGGCAATTTCATTTTTTTGTGAGATATCAATTAATTGCCTGGCACATTCTCGGGGAGACTGAATTGAAAGTCTATATCCGCCTAAACGTGCAGTGGTTGCCACAACATAATTGAATGGGGCTAATGCTGTTGAAAGATCATCATAAACAAGAATATTTTCAACAACATCGTAAGCTGAATGGGTTGCCAATTTTAGTACTTTTGTTAAGTCACAATTTTGAGGATCAATAACAATCAGTCTTTGAACACCCATATTACACATGGCCCTGGCAGCAGAACCAATATTTTCAGGGAATCGGGGTTTATTGAGTACAATGGTAATATGACTCATTTTCACACGATGATTACTCATTTTTTTGCTCATGTTCATGCTCTTGCGCTTCATCCAAAGAAATAGATTAAGAGCAAGAGCATCAATATCATGTGGCCGAAACGATAAACAAGGCCAAATTGTAACTTTTAAACTGACTCATTAATCAATTTTTATTAATTCATAATCCCGAGATCCCAATCCTATTTTTTCTCCATAATCCAACTGGATGGGCCAATCAATGTTGGGATAAAGGGCTTTAAATTTGTCTCCACCTGATTCCAATGCAGATGACAGACAAGAATGAGGGTTGCCTTCAGCCTGATTGACCAGATCAACAGATGCCTGATCAATAGCGATGGGATCGCGAGATGCAACAATTCCAATATCGCCCACAATTACAGCATCATTATGAGGATAGCAATCACAGGCAGGAGCGACATCAGTAATAAAATTCATATAAATACTTTTCTTTTCTTTTCCTTTGAGTACACCAGCGGTATATTCAACCATTGCTTCTAAAAATGTTGGAACATCTTGATTCCATGCGACCTGAATGGCTTCTTCAGGACAAATCAGGATGCATTCACCACAACCAATACACTTTGATTGATCAATCCGGGCTTTTTTATCAACAATTGAAATAGCCTGTTGAGAGCAGTGATTTAAACATTGTGCGCATGCCTGGCATTTCTTCTTAATGATGCGGGGACTGATTGAAGAATGTTGAGCCATTTTACCTTTTCGGGATGCGCATCCCATGCCCAAATTTTTGATCGTTCCACCAAAGCCTGATAATTCATGACCTTTAAAATGAGCCATGCTGATCAAAGCGTCGGACTCAACAATTTCTTTTCCAATATAAACGTGCTTAAAATTTTTTTGATTAATTTCAACCGCTGTTTCAGTTTTTCCTCGTAAACCATCTGCAATAATCAGCGGAGCTTCCATTACAGCATAAGAAAAACCATTCCATATTGCTGTTTGAAGGTGTGTTGGCGCATCACTTCTGGTGCCGGCATACAATGTATTGGCATCAGTTAAAAAAGGAATGGCCTCTAATGATTTAATCATTTGAATAATTTTTCGGACATAATTACTTCGGATATAAGCTGTATTGCCATATTCACCAAAATGAATTTTTATGGCTGTTAAATCTCTGGGTTGAAAGCAATCTTCAATACCAGCTGCTTTCAGCAGTTTTTCAATTTTATCCATCAGATTATTGTTGGCTTTTGCTCTTAAATCCATATAATAAACTGAACTTTTCATATTAACCTCCTTATGAGTGCCTTACAGATTATCTTGTTTTTAAAAACAAATAATTATTAAGGCTTTAAAATATTAATTATTCTGAGTATAAAAATTGTCAGCAACGATGATCGTTTCCTTAAGTAAGCGATCATAAATTTTCGGGTAGATCGTAGTTAATTATTTAACATGCTTTGGCTTCTTAGCCCTGAAAGGGCGTTAAATAAAAGCCCAGGGCAACGCCCTGGGTAATGGTGCATAAAGTTTTTTTAGCCCTGAAAGGGCGTCACATCTATGTTTTATGTGTCGCCCTTTCAGGGCTAAGATTCTGATCAATCTTTAACCCAGGGCGTT
>Ga0272440_1002068_pt1 | contig 15901 bp, 10 predicted proteins | sample SSMMMBAug17_FD_192440 | JGI IMG/M metagenome (GOLD analysis project Ga0272440, IMG submission 192440) | Marine sediment archaeal communities from Little Sippewissett salt marsh, Falmouth, MA, United States - SSM-MMB-Aug17 | ecosystem: Environmental > Aquatic > Marine > Wetlands > Sediment ... | reverse complement strand
GGCATCGACTCACGGTGCGACTATATGTTATGCTGTAGTTACTTCTGGCGAGGAATGGCAATTTGGAAAGTTTGACAAAAAATCTTCTCTATTTATGAAAGAAAAGAAAAAAATATTTGCGATAGATTCACCTGACGAACCTGATAATTTACAAAAGTTATTTGATAAGTTAAATTGGTTATTTAGTGAGGCAAGTAAGGTTGAAGTTATTAAGGAATAGTCAGATTTCCCCAAGTATTTTTCACTTGTTTAACAAATTTGTTAAACAGCTATTTATTAAGGAGTTTTCGGAAAATAAGTTCCCCATTTAATATATTGAATTTCTATTTTTGAACCTGGATTACGCTGAAGAATAATGAATAAGATGAATTAAAAGTGTTTGATTTCATATTATTCATCTTCTTCAGTATGTTATTTTACCATAAAAGTTGAATAGGATACGGGAAGTTGTTTTTCGAGCATTCCTTAGCATTTTTTTTCTTTCAGAATTTAATTAACATAAAATATTTAGAAGACCATTTATTCTATAAATTATCATTTCTGAAGAAATACCTTTCATGCAATAATGATAGTACTGATGGATACATTTTTTTTGATTACATGGCCTACAGGGAACATCATCAATCTGTACGATTGAGACCTTTTTTCCTATTGGTTTACAGAATTGATACTCAGTGGGCCCAAATACGATCACCGATGGAACTTTTAATGCCGAAGCAATATGCCCACAAGCACTATCCATTGATAGAACCAAAGAGCAAGATGCAATATTTAGTATCATATCCCTTAACTCTGTTTGAATTATTCGCACTTTTGAATTTGTATGATGGACAATCTTGGATATATACTCTTTTTCTTGCGGACCTTGAAATAAACAAATTGTATATTTTCGTTTAGTTAGTTCTCTGATAACATTTACAATTGTTTCATACGGCAACATTTTTAATTGATTGGAAGCTCCAGGATGAATACCAATAATTTGATTTTTATTTGAGATCATTGAGGACAAATGATTTTTCTCTACTTTTGATAGCCATATTTCAGGATAAAAATTTTCCTTTGGACATTTTAAAAAAGTAGCTATCTGCTTATGGTAATCTATTAAATGTTTACATGTATCATATGGAACTGAGTGATTTAACAAATGACTTCCACCTGTAAATGAAAAACCAATAATATTTTTTACGCCACATATATGCATCAGTATTATCTGGCGCAAATCACCTCTGACTTCAATACCAAACCCAAACTGTACTTTTCTTAAACTTTTAATTAATTGAATAGTCTTGATAAATTTTTGAATCGAATAATGCCCGGTTACCCAAGGTGCATCAAAAATAATCAATTCATTAATTATGCCAGGATTGTTTGCCAGTATTGCTCTAGATTGTTTACCTGCAACCAATGTGATTTGATAATTTTTATATTTTTTACGAATAGATTTTAATAATGCTGTTAAAAGGACTATATCACCGATTCTATGAAAGTCAAATATTAAAATGGATTGACTAGATACATTTGAAATTACACTCTTTTTAAAAAAAAGTGAAGATATAAAAACCTTATCAACGAGGAGTCCCCATCGCCTTTTTTGTTTGTTGAAATATTTCATATGTTATTCCAATAATTAGTGCATATCTACTAATTATCTTCTTGCAGAGATACCCGACTGTAAATTTTCGAACGATGAAAGGCCAATTCTGTATTTACTTAAAAACCAAATTAAATGTTTTTCCTGTCTCTTTTCGGAGACGCTCATCCGGGCGTCGCTAAAAATGGCTTCTTGCTTGTTATGAAACAATTGTTAACTGTTGAAGATGAAGGATACCTGACTTTCATTGTGCGCTTACAATATTGATCAATTTCCTGGCTTCATAATTCCATTGATGATCATACAAAAACTGTTGAATATTCTTCTCAAAGTTGTTCTTATTAGAAAGTTTTTGTAATGCATCAAGTATACTTTGTATTGATATCTTCTTTTCTTTGTTGCAGCCCAACAAAACACCAAATTTGTATTTTTCAATGATTGAACGTAATGGCGGTTGACATGTAGCCAAAACAGATAAACCTGCCTGTGCATATTCAAATATTTTGTTTGATGCACAGTAAATGTTATTCAAGTCATTAAATGGATATGTTACAATTCCAATATCACATGTTGAGAGAACTGAATGCAAATGGTCTCGTGGAATTTTTCCCAATATTTCAACCTTATTATGAAGTTGATTTTCAATGACATAGGTTTTAATTAAATGAATATCCGGTCCACCACCTATAAGAATGAGTCTAAACCTCTGATCAACATGTTGCATGGCGGTTAAAAATTTTTTTATTCCTCTTTCATAATTCATATCTCCCTGGTATGCAATCCAAATTTCTTCTAGTTTTTTTCGCTTTAGATGTTGATATTTATTAATTATTTTTTCAAAGGATTGCTCTGGTTTAAGTGGAATATTTCTAATAACCAAGGGTGCATATTTAAGAGTATAGTGTTCTTTCATTAAACAGGAACGTTCTTCATTGGCAGCAATAATCAAGTTGGTATACTTGAGAGTCCTTTTCTCCAGTAAATAAAAAAAAAGTTCCCTTTTACTTTGTTTTTTTCCTTTTTCAGGAATTATTAGTTCATGCGCATCGTAGATATATTTAGATTGAGTTAAATATGACCAGATTAGTCCAGGTAAAGAAACAAAATAATCATGCGCATAACATAAATGAGGTTTTAAACGAATAATAGAAGGTGTCACTTTTAACCAAAACAAGAATAGACGAATCCATTTAAAACTTTTGATATCTGGCAATTTAATTGTTTTAGTAGAAAATGCATGATGATGATAATTTCTTCCAGAATCAATAGAAATAACTGTAATATTAAATAATTTGCTTAGTGCAATAGCAGCCCTTTGCACACGTCCATCATAATCTATTTCATTGTAAACAATCATAACTATTTGTTTTTTCATATTAACGCCATACTTTATTATTAACTATGTTTTTATTAAACTACCCTACAAATACCATAGCCATCTGAAAATGATACATTTTTGGAATCTTCATTAATATTGTTTTGACATTTTCCAGAAGGTTCAATAATAAAGTCAAAAATATCAATACCAGATGTTTGTAATTGAACCAATCTGAATACAGTTGACTTCCTTTCACTATGTGAACCAATAAAACACTTGTCTCCAAAAAACAAACATTTTGCAGAATCATTACTTTTAAGTGTAAACAGATTCGTGTCTATTTTTTCATTTTTCAAATCATTCATAAAAGGTGCGAAATGAGCCATAATAGAACGATATTGGTTTCTTATTTCCGGTAATGGTGTATATAAGTAAGTACCAGGGTCACGTATAATATCAGTTCCATTAATTTGTAGCTCCAAAGACAGTTGATCATTATGTGCATGTCCACCATTACCATTTTGACCAATTGTCCCACATCGAACAGATAGATACATTAGCTTTGAACGGAAAATATACAGACCAAAATCAGGATAAGCAATTCTTTTCAAGTCTTGTATCGCTCCATCAGGAAGCCTGAAATGAATAGGTTTGATGGCTTTCAACTGTCTTTGAAATTTTTCTTTGAATTCTAATCTATCTTCAAGTGTACCAATTATAGTATCTTCCGCACTGTTCTTTGTGTTATTAGAAGTAAGAATTGTATTGTTAGACAATTGAGAAATAATTATATCTTCATAAAATTCTTTTGTAAAATCGCTAAAATCAACTCGATTATAAAGCCCATTAAATGCACTAACGAGATGACGATGGTCGAGATGGTTTTCAAACAAATAAATTTCATGATCTTTTTGACTGGAATATTTCTTTAGATTAGAGAACATTGATTTTGCTTCTTTAACTTTAAGTTGCGAATAAACTGGCTGAAGTTTACAAAAACGCCCACTATCGTTATCTCCAATTTGAGAAACCTGATTATTCATCTTTGTTATATGCATTGTAAATTCAGCCATTCTTTCTATTCGTTCTAAAAAAATTGTTGGAAAAATTAGTTTTCCCTCTTGATCATGGTTTTGAATAACGAATAATGGCCTTGTTGGTACATTTATCTTACAAGTGTTTTTTATTCTCCTTGAGTCATATGATTTTAAAGCATTGATTTTTTGCCTCGGAAAACCAGAAATTAATGCTGTTGCATATATCACCATTTCAGATGATAAACGATGGTAACATGTTGAAGCTTCAAAGTTACTACCATCTGAATTGAATTGTAGATAGACCTCGTTAATCAATTCATGAACAGCAAAACTAAGCCATAAATTAGTTTCATATGTATCTGGCAAATAAGCTGCAACAAATAATAAGCCCACAATATTGGATAAATAATGATTCCCGCGCAACTCTTCATTCCATTCAATATTTGAAACAATATGAACACCATGTTCAAAAATACTTTTTTTAAAGATCGACAAAAAAGTGTCATCAAAAACTGCACCATAGCTTATAAAAAAGTCGAATGAGATCAACCAGTTAGCAGCACGAATGGCAACATCCATTGTACTTTCCCAATTCACACCGTAACGCGGTGGATTCGTTGATATAAAGTCAAGAATTTGACAACGAAACTCTACCAAGTATTTATTATTCTTGGTTATACCATATGCAAACGCTAATTGGGTAAGATGATGCATTCTTGATAATTCTCGGGGAATTTTGACATCAACACCCGGTATATTACCATATCTTATTTTTTTATACCAACATTTTTCAGACCATCGATAACCAGACTTAAAGTCCAATTGCCAGTCAATCGGTTGATAGATGGTATTTGAAATTTGAGACCATATGCTTTTTGATTTTTCGCGATTTGATTGGTTGATCCTGTTATTTAACCAAATACCTTTTGAATCTGCATATACAGATTTGCCCATTTGATAACGATGACCATGAAGCCCCTGACACTCTATACCATGTTTCACATTGATCCAGCCGGAACCTAAAATATCAAATTGATGGTTTATATATAGTTGAGCCAATGATAATATCTGATTCTTATTCAAAATTTTCATTGGCAATGCTTTGATATAGGAATGAATACTTGCAAGGTTATCATTCTGTTTGCAAAAAGTGTCGTTTTTTCTATCTCTATGATAATGGTATATATCTAGAAAATCACGAATCAGTACGTTTTTCGTTTTTTTTATTGCCTGTTTTGGAGGCATGTTGAGCGCTTTTTGGATATATTCTATGTATCTTTTTATATTAAGCATAAGTCTTTTATTTTTTTGATAATTTTCCTTGTATGGTGTTTCCATGTATATGTTTGAATCACCTTATCTCGAGCAGCCTTCCCCAGTTTTTCTCTTAAGGATGGGTCTTCAATAAGAACTTTAAGACCTTTCATTAAAGATATTGGACAACCTGGCTCAACCATTATGGCATTTTTATTATGTTCAAGAATCAAATCAATTTGATCCAGACGTGATGCCACTATTCCTTTTCCCATTGCCATGTACTCAAAAAGCTTAGTGGGTGACCCAAAAAAGGATGTACCATCTGGATTTGGCACATGGGGCGATACTAAAATATCACATGCAGCCATATATTCCGGACCTTTTTTTTGATTAATCAGTCCTGTAAGACTACAAAACTCAAGTACATTCCATTTCGATAGTCTTTCTTTGACTTGTTGCAATGTTAAACCATCACCAATCATCAGTAAATGGATGTTTGTTTTATATTCTGGATTACTGTCAAGTAACATCCCAAATGCTTTTGCAAGAACTTCTGCACCATGCCATTGACCAAATGTTCCGATAAACCCCACAATAATTTTTTTTTGTAAATTGTATTTTTTGCGAACATGGCATCCTGCGATTTCAGGTGAATATTTATCAGGATCAATACCATTTGGATTGACCAATATCTTTTGGTGATTGATACCTTTTGCGATTAAATCTTTTTTTAAGGGTTCTGAAACAACAATAATTACATCTGCTTTTGACAAATTTAATTTTTCAATAAAAAGGTATAATGGTAGTTTGATGAAGTATTGTAACCTTTCAAAAACATTATAGATACCATTTTTTGTGCTATTCCAGTGTTTCAATTTCCAGACTTCTGATGAATTATATTCCAATATAAGAGGAATCTTTGAAGTTTGTGACATATACACACCTTCAAAAGAACATCCAGTATGCCTTTGGTAAACAATATGGTAATTTTTCACTTTTTTCAATGAACGTTTAACAAATTTTATATTATATATTAACTCGTTTAAATAATTTGGTAAAAAGGATAAGCGGATTGGTGGAACGATATCAATTTTTTTCGTAACACCTTCCAGTTTGTCATTTGAAATAACATGAATATTGCATTGTTGTTCAAACGCATTAATTACACCTGAAGTATGTGCTACAGATCCACCAGCACGAAGATTGAAATGATATAATGTTCTTAAATATAAAATTTTAATTCGATTATTCATATGAACTGTTATATATATTATAATTATTTATTACTAACAAGTTAAGCTTATATATGTTTCGCTTTTCTTGACAATTCTTTAAGATATGTCATATTTGTTATATTACAGAATTTATTCATGGGAATACTTGTTTTTTAATATTGTATAGCTTATAAAAAGAAAAATGAATATAGGCAACAGATATCAAACTTGCCAATGCAGCTCCAATCGTTCCTAGAGTGTTTATTAATATTGTCATAACCAGAATATTTACAATCCCAGCTTTAATGCACAAAACTTTGATTTCAGGGCCATAACCATTACTATTCAACCATGCCATGTAAGGTTGATAATTCGCTTTTATTGACAAAGCTAAACTCATAATGAATAACAATATGAGTACATCATGATAATCTTTTCCTAAATAATAATGAATTATAACATATCCCAAAAAATTAGTGAAAAAAAATGCAAAAAGTATCCAGCTAATGTTAATTTTAATTATATTGACTGAAATTGATTTGGAATTTGAAAAGTCTTTGTATTTGCTGTTGGATAAAGATGTTGAAAAAAAAATTATTGGATTGACCATAGCGTTGGCCAAGCTATAAAATCCGACATCTTTCACGCCTACTACATAACCGATTAATAATTTATCTAACTGAAAAGTTGCAACACTTGCTATACGTCCTGTATAAATATGACAACCAAAAACTTTGAATTCTTGATATATATTTAAAAAATTTTTCTTAAAGTTTTTAAATGAAGGTTTAATCTTTATCAAAATATTTGCAAAAGAAAAAATACATGCAAAAGACAGGGCATGCAGTGTGTATAATGGTATTACTTTCTCCCAAAAATAAAGGACAACTAGAAATAGTGCAAAAAGAGATTTCCAAAGAAAATTAAATAAGGAAAGATATTCTATGTTATTACTTCCTTTTAAAATAAGTTCTAGATAAAAAGGGATTGCAAAACACCAGGCAACGACCGAAATCATATACAAAATATTACCAATTTTATCAATAAAAATGAGGTCAATAAAACAAGATAGAATCAGGATAAAAAAGAAGAATAAAATGAAGATTATCCCAAGTATGATAACAGACGAACCGATAATCTCTTTTTCTTTTTTCTTATCATGGTTAATTGCTAATAATCTTGATACACTTGAAAAAAAACCAAACTCAAAAAAAATTGCACAAAATGTTATTACTGCAACAGCAAAACTATACAGTCCAAAATTATTGGTACCCATTTCTTTTGCAAGAAAAATATTCGATGCAAATCCCATCAACATGCCAAAAATCTGTACAGTAAAAAGAAAAAAAGTTTGTTTTAGTGTTTTATTATTTAATAATGAATGTAATTTTTTTATGTTCATGTCTTAATTTTTTATGTTGAAAAGTATTTTTGTAACAATATTATATCTAACAGGATGCCAGATAGTATATTAGTTGGATTTAATTTTTTCAATTAGCATTTTAAAAAAAATATCAACAAGTTCTTTTGCAAAGAGTTGATTGCCTCTGTCACCGAAATGAACATGATCTATAAAAACTGTTTTCTTTTCCCTTGAAATTGCTTTGTCAGCATCTAAAAAGATAAACTTTTCCTGCTTAGCCAGAAAAGGGAGCCGATTTCTGAACAGATCATATATTTTCTTATTGTATTCCGGAAATCCAACGTATTTTTTCTTTCCTTTATCAAACAAGTAGGATTCAAACTCAGATAGTTTTTTTTGCGTATTGTATAATGATGGCTGTAAATAAAAAATAAATGAAAAGTTATATCGTTTTGAAAAATCAAAGACACTTTTTATGTTGTCCTCTAAATCATTAAGAACAATTTTTGGCTTGATCTGATTCTTAGATAATGATTTTTCAATCTCATTTATACTTTTAAGTTTATAAATAAATCGATTAATTATGTAATAAGATTTAAATGCAAAATCATCATATTGTGGTGGATCTATAGGGTTATTATTGTGTTCATCCAATGCGAATTTATTACAGTATTTAGCAAGTATTGGTGCAGCTCGAAGGTAATCCCAAGTATCATCAGAAACTCTTTTTCCACGATAACCTGCATATGAATCATTCCAACCTGAAAACATCACGACTATATCTGGATTAAAATCTCTGATTTTATTTAAAATTAAAATACGTTCATGAGTACTTAGATAAGCACCTACGCCTGCACTTATAACACGAACTTTCATTTTTAAATATTTTTGTAGTTCACTTTCAATTAAAGTTGTGTATAAGTATTCTTGTGATACGCCTGAACCCCATGCTGTTGATCCTCCTGTAAAGAATATTCGAATTTCACTGGCTGGCTTTTTAGCTTGAAAACTCTCCTGGTATCGAAAACCATGATTATTTGTAACATATCCTTTGGCTGTATGATTTTTTATAGGATAATAACCCAAAAAAGAACTAAACCTCATCAATGCAAAATGGTATGTTTTTTCAACATAAGAACTTTCATTTATATACGCATCATTTTTCGGAAAATCCTTAACATCGGAATCTGGCAATATTTTATATGAATTATTTTGTTGCCATTTTAAAGATCTCAAGCCAATTTCAGTCAATAGGATTGCAACAAAAATACTAATGATTACTAAGGAAAACGCTGAAAATATCTTTCTCATTTTATGTAGATCCTCCAAATAAGTAAGGTTGTGTAGAGACTTAGCATGCTACGTCTCTACAGTACAATTACCTCATAACGAACAATATCAATAATGGGGAAGTTATTTTCAGACGATTCCTAAAATGAATTTTGTTGACAATTTTGACATTGAAGTTGTTTTTATATTCATATTGCATACTCCATTTTAATTTTTTTTTCAATACTTCTTCAGAAATCAAAGTATATAAATTTTTCAGAACTACCTGTATTCAAAACTATTGAAAGAATCCATATAAGCACGATAACATTCCATATTATTGATTTGTTATATTTTTGAATAACTTGTTTAATATGATGTTGACTATCTAATCGATGCATACAGAAAAAGAGGATGATACAAATGATTGCATACAAATTATGTTGAAAAAAAAGGAATCCATCTGTCCATCTTTCTGTAAATAAACCAATAAAAAAGAGTTTCGCTGTGTTCAAACTGTCAACTCGAAAAAAAATCCATGCAATAGCAATAAAGTGGAACGTAATAAAAATACATACACATTTAGGTAAATATTTAAAACATGTCGATGCAATAATACCAATTCCATGAATAAACCCCCAGACAATAAATGTCCAATTTGCGCCATGCCATATTCCACCGATTATCATTGTAATTAATACATTTTTCATCTGAGTAAAATGGCCTTCTCTATTTCCACCCAAAGGAATATAAATATAATCTCTTAACCAATTTGATAAAGTAATATGCCATCTACGCCAAAAATCTCTGATAGAGACAGCCAGATAAGGCTGTTTAAAGTTATTTGGTAAGGTAATGCCCAAAATGTAAGATGTACCAATTGCCATATCGGTATATCCACTAAAATCGCAATAAATTTGAACAGAAAATCCATATATTGCCAACAAATAGCACCAACCATTTTGTCCATTCACATTATTAAAAACAGGATCAATAATTTCAGCAATAGGATCAGCAATTACCATTTTTTTGAATAAACCAATCGAAAATAATGCAGTACCAAGAAGAACTTGTTTTTGTGCATTTTGAAATTTTTTATCATCAAGCTGCGGAATAAGTTCTTTGGGTCTGAGAATTGGACCGGCTAATAATTGTGGAAAAAACAAAGTATATGAAGAAAATAATGCCCATTTTTTTACAGCAGGAAATTCTTGGCGGTATACATCAATGGTATATGCCATCATTGTAAATGTAATAAATGATATTCCTAATGGTAATGGATAGTTAAATAGCAGATCATTAAAATGGAAAAATAACCCCAGTATATCCTGATACAAAAAATTGGTATATTTATAGAACAATAATGGAAGTATTAGAGATATCAGAATAATAATAAGTCGATGTTTACGTTGTTTTTTTTGCTTTTCATTATTAATCCATATCCCACCCCAGAATGCAGTAATAATAAGCACGTATGGCACCCATATGTATTGAGGATACCAGTATGTATAAAACATGGTGCTACCAATTATAATAAGATATAATTGGTTGCTTGATTTCAGACTTCGTTGAAAAATGACATAAATTAAAAAAAAGATTAAAAATACAGGTGAATTGAATAACATTACGCAGTATATTTCCTAAAAATAAATAGTTCAAAATATCAACGCATAGATTGCATCAGCCATAATTTGATGACCAAAAGCATTGGGATGGGGATCTCCAGGCATTGCCCATAATTTCTTGGCTTCAATATCTTTAAAAAATGGCAGAAGGTCAAGATATTCAAAATTATTCTCATATGCAATTTTTTTCATTTTTTTATGAATTGGTAAAAAAGGATACGCTTTGAGATTATGTATATCAGGCGTCATTACAAAGTAAACATTAATATTATTTTGTTTTGCATAATTATAAAGACGTTTCAATGATTTCTTCATGACTATAAAACCTCTCGTGTCTTCATTATAAATTTTTTGATAATATTGAATCAAAGACTCTTCACCTGATTTAGAAAACAATCTATTATAAAGTATAAAAAAAGTTACAGCAAGCTGAGATTTTTGTAATAGATAATTTCCACCTCCCGAACTTAATTCTTCTGCATCATTAATAAAATACTGCACAACAATATCTGTAGGCTCAATATCTTTGAGAATTGTAAAAAATCTTTCGACATACCTTACTGTATTGTAATTTCCAATCCCGGCGTTCAAAATTTTTGCCTGAATATTATTCTTCTGGCATTTTTTCTGAATTAGGGATGTTAAAACTTTTTCTTCACTCACCCCCCAACCCAGAGTAATAGAACTCCCCAAAAATAATATTTTCCGTTCAACATCTTCAGTATCATAGTAGTTATCCCCTCGTAAACCTTTGTTATTAATGCATATTTCAACTGATTGCAGCATCGCACATTGTGATCGAACATGCTCATGACCAAGTAATTTATTCTTACTTTTCTTTTTTAATAATTTAGCGTATCTCCACATTTCTATATCATAATTCTTCATTGAACTATTTTTAAGCCTGAGTATCCCTTCTGATAACAATAGCATCATTGTCACTGTAATGATTAACAATAGTATTGACAATAATCTTTCTACATACTTGTTATTCTTCATAAGCCAAATTCAATCCTACTATTTTTTAGCTCTCAACAATTTCAGTATAAAGGTTGCAAGAAAATTTTCCAAATTAACTAAAAGGGATTGTGACAAGCCGAATCTTGTAGTTATTTTTCGATCATGCTGTGATTCATAATAGCTTCATAGGTTGAAGTTCAAAAATTTCTAAACGTTAATTCCTTCAGTCGGACAATTCAATATGTTTGTCTGACTTATCTGATATTTGTAAATGTGTCATTTGAATCAAAGCAATCCTTCGTATCTGAATTTGTTAGCTTGTTTTTATTTAAGATTAATTATATATATCGTAACAATTTTAACCAGTTACGTTTTAGTATTTTGTATTAATTGAAAAGTTCAGGAAATAAATCTATTAATCTATTTGCCAGATAATGACCGATTCGTGATTGACCTGTTTCTGTTAGATGAAAAGAATCAGCAAAATATGACTCAGCAGGTATTAATGTTGAATGAGCCCATTTCGATAAATCAACTAAATGGATTTCATTCTTTTCAGCTAGATTTCTTAAAATGCTATTATATCTTTCAGTTAACTTTGCAATTACAAAAGGATTATCTGTATAAACCGGTAAATGCCCTTTTTTTAAAGCCAATTTACCTGGTATCTTATCCATAGAATACAAACCGGGTATAGTTATCAAAACAACACAACTTTCTGTTTCTTTAAAATGTTTTATTATTTGATTTAATTCTTCAATAAACCGGGGTGTAAACTTTTCAATTTTTTCAATCAAAGGGTCATTCTTATCAGGATTTTTGCTTTTATTATATTCATCTAAACTTCTTCGATTTTTACCAAAAAAAGTTTTAAGTCCTCTAATTAATCTTGATAATATGTGAATGGAATTAAACTGACAAATAATTGATTTTTCTTTTTGATTAATAAATTGAATTGTTTCAGGGCTGTATAAATCATTCATTCCTATATATATAGTCGTTATCTCTGGTTTTAATAATTTGTACTCCTCCATTCGATATAAAACATTGAAAGGTTTATAGCCTTCAACACCTGCATTAATGACTTCTACATTGATTTTTAATCGGTTAAGACTGTTTTCAAGAACTCTTGGATAACTATATTTGTCAAACAAGCTTCCAAAAGTGCATGAGTCACCAATTGTCAATATTCGTAATTTTGATTTTGATTCATCAATTTCAGGTCCTTTAAAGCCTTTTGTATTAATATGAAGGATAATCTCATTTTTTGAGATTTTATACTGTCTGGCTGTATTTTCCAAGAGCTTTGCTCCCAAAGATTTACCAGATTGTTTCTTTGCTTGAATAAGTTCATTTACTGTAAATGATCTACCTGATGTTAAAACCCAATGGTCAAGATAATCCTCGTCAGGTATCTCATATATATCCAAACCTAAATTTGGTCGAATATTCAGTATTTTTTTTAACTTGGTTTCATATGATAAAACAATATATGAACCTATTTCAAAAAAAAATAATACAAAGACAATACAAAGGAAAAATGCTGTTAATTTAACTAATTTGCCAGGTTCGTTATTTATTGACATTTATTTCACTTTAAATAGATAGTATTTTTTGTTATATAATTACTTAAATATTGCGCGAATACTTTTTCCGAAATGTTTTTTATTATTGTTTTAGGGCCTTGTTGCATTTTCAATTTAAAGGGTAGTTTAGATGAATACTCAATTAACTGATGGTCCATAAATGGTGCCCTTGCTTCAACACCATTTGCCATCGTTGGATAATCTATTCTCGCAAGAATTAATTCTGGCAGTCTAAGTTTATATTCAATATTTAAACTTTTCTAAGAAAACTATCATCAGGCAAATCATCTCGTATTTTTATCTTTTTGGATTCCATTAAAATTAATATAGCCTGCCATTCCACACATTTATTATCCTAAATATTCGATATCATGCATTAACCCAAAAGCAATCTCTGTTGTTTGTAAGATATCCCAAAGATTAATAGGCCATTGATCATTTGTTAAAGAAGAGTAAAGATTTTGCAATTCTTCCAATTGGCCTTTTTCAGGTACAGCACTTAGAATTTTTTTTACATTTACACCAAATCCAGTTAATAATTTATAATCATTCATAATAATAGATTTTTCATCAAAATGAACCTCCATATATTCTTTTGAAAATTCTTTTGATCCGACTGTAAAATATTCTAAAGTAGCAACAGAGCCCTCTTCATATTCAAAGACGATACTTGTATTATCAAAACTATTAATACTCTCTGTTTTTGGTCGAATAGAGCCTGCTTTAAATGAAGAAACCGGACTTCCAGTCAAAAATGAAAATAAATCTGTTATATGACAGGCCTCGCCAATAATTCTCCCTCCCCCTTCGTCAGTGTTGACCCAATGATTCTTAGGTATATGTCCAACATTCATTCTGTAGTGTATAAACAAAGGATTAATTCGATTATCAACATGTTTTTTTATCTCCACTGCATACTTTGAAAAACGTCTATTAAAACCGACTGTCAATAGCGGTGGATTATTCGTTGACTGATAAAAGGCCTTGATCGCCTCCAATTCTGTTTTCATTGTGCATAATGGTTTTTCAACAAACGTATGTTTTCCAGCATTGAGACTATCTAATGCAATTTTTCCATGTAAATTATGTCTTGTACAAACCATCACCAGATCAATATCATTGTCATTTAAAATATCAGCGTAATTGTTTGTAGCATATTTTGCGCCAAATAAATGGGAGGTATTACGTGCTTTCAATCCAGTCCGATTACAAATGGCAACTATTTGATAATATTTTTTTAGTTTTACCAGGTTGGGAAGATGCACCCCAATAGCAAAATCGCCAGCGCCAATAATACCTACTTTGATACGACGATCTTTTATTTTAAATGTTTGTCTGGTAACAATTTTCTTTTCTGTCTGAGTTTTTGTCAGTGAATTACCATAATCTAATAGTACAATAAGAGGACGTTCTTTTTGTTTTAAGGCATCAAAGGCTTCTGTAACCTTTTCTAAAGGATATATTCCCTGAATAATGGCATCCAGTGAGATTTGTCCGGTTGATAGCAATCGCAAATATTCAGACATATTTCTGTTTTCTGTCCATCGAACATAAGCGTAAGGATAATCTAGCCCTCTATTTTCGTATTGATTGTCATATCTACCCGGTCCATAGGATGTTGAAATAAAGAAATCGATTTCTTTATTATAAATATCTTCACGTCTAAGCTCCTTACCCCACACGCCCAACATAACAACTTTACCTTTTCGACGTGTCATTGCAAAGGCATCTGATAACGTTTGTGAATCATTTGTGGCGGCACAAAATAACACAGCATCTGCTCCATAACCATTCGCGTAATGGATAACATCTGTGATACAATTGGTTGTTAGAGAATTCAAACACTTTTCAGCCCCTTTATCTTTTGCTAATGCAAGACGTTTTTCATCAATATCAATCGCAATTGTTCTTGCACCAATAACTTTTAACATTTGAAGGGCCAACTGTCCCAATATTCCTGCGCCAAACACAACAACATATTCGCCCAGCGCCACATTGGCTCTTCGGATTCCTTGCATAGCAATACCACCAAGTGCAACTGTTGATGCATAAGTAAAATCCAGATTTTCAGGCATTTTCATGACCAAATTCAAAGGAACATCAACGAATTCTGCATGATTGGCAATTCCGGCTCCAGCAGCAGCAATACGATCTCCTGGTTTAAAATCAAATACTCCTTTACCAACGGCCTGAACAATTCCTGATATTGAGTAACCTGTTGCTGTTCCAGTATGGATCTTATTATTTATTTTTTGAATGGTATGATAAATGCCCCCATGCCGAGCCATATGAAATAATTGTTTGACATTATCAGGCTGATCCATGGCTCTACGAATTAAGGATTTCCCACTGGCCTGAACACTCGAAATTTCTGTGCCAGCAGATATACATGAATTTACCACTTTTACCAAAACTGCGCCATCAGAAACGACTGGGGTTGGTACTTCCTCCCTAACAACACTTCCTTTTTTTATAATTGCTTGTAACATTTACTCTTCCAAATTTATCTGGTACCTTGATGATTCGGCTTCATCTAAAAACGCTTGATTATTATTTTTTTTTCTCATGTGATACCTGGTTCAAGACGGGTTGCGTATAATGAAACTGTTCGATATGTGTTTGAAACAATTGTTCAATCTTGCTATACGTCGCATCAGATGCAGTTTTTCTATCAAATGTGA
>Ga0272440_1002067_pt1 | contig 15904 bp, 5 predicted proteins | sample SSMMMBAug17_FD_192440 | JGI IMG/M metagenome (GOLD analysis project Ga0272440, IMG submission 192440) | Marine sediment archaeal communities from Little Sippewissett salt marsh, Falmouth, MA, United States - SSM-MMB-Aug17 | ecosystem: Environmental > Aquatic > Marine > Wetlands > Sediment ... | reverse complement strand
CTGATTCAATACTTGGCGGTTGATTGGAATAAAGCACTTCAATATTTATTGTTTCGCTATCTATTTTTGCACCGCCAGCGCCAGTATATCCCAGATCATTCACATCCATTTTTATATTTGCAGCGCCTGTATAATTTTCAATAGGAATAAATGCCAGGTCTGTTAAGGATTCATTAATACTATCCAGACTGTTTAATATGGAGAGGGAATTCCCCTTAATTATTCCATCCATGTAAATATAACCATTCTCCGAAATCATTGTCAGTTGAACAGATTCACTTCCAGCATCCTCATCAGTTATTGTAACACCTGTAAGTGCCAATTTTTCATTTTGATTTGTTGTCAGGATTTCTGTTGGGATATTATTAATGGTAGGCGCATCGTTCAAATTATTAATCGTTATGTTTAACTGTTGGGTAACCGATGAAATTCCATCAAAAACAGATATTGTTAATATATACGAATCCTTTTCTTCATAGTTGATTATATCATTCAACCAAATCTGACCGCTTGATGGCGTTATTGCAAAAGGCTCGGGATCACCTGTTGTGATACTATACGATAAATCAATACCATCTAAATCAGTGGCAGTAATGGTATATACAAGTGTCCCAGCAGGTTCATTTTCATCTAAAGATAATTCATCTCCACTGGTAATTATGGGCGCGTCATTCTCAGATGAGACTTTCAGTTCAAATGTTTTTGTATATGTATCCATCGTATCGTCTGCAATGATATGTACTATTTGACTTCCATATAGATTTTCAATACTTGTGATTGTAATTTGACCACTTTCAGGATGAATGTCCATATTTACCCATGTTAATGAACTGGGACTCATTGTATAAGATACAGCCTGATTTTTTTCGTCATCAGGAACTGAATCTGGCGTAATGACAATGATTTCTGTTGTATCAAAATCTTCTTTTAAAGAGATCTCTGCTCGATCAATGGTAAAGGATGGGGGATCATTTTTTGATTCTACTGTCAGTGACAAGTTTTCTGAATAGGTATTGTTTTCAGCGGCTCCATCATTGGCTATTATCTGAAAAATCTGATTACCATACATGTTTTCTTTTGGCGTAATCGTTATTGTTCCAGAGTTTGAATCCAGGATAAGATTGGCGAAAGTACAAGAATTGGCTTCAGGGCTTATTGAATATGTTGTATCATTGGGATCTTCTCCAATAATGGGATTTACATTAACAGTAATGATTTGTGTTTCTGTAAAATCTTCGGAGACAGAAATACTTGTCTTGCTCAGTGTAAAAACAGGAGCATCATTTACTGGTATCACATCAATTGAAATAAAGGCTTCCGCTGTCTCAGCTGGTGCAGGTGTATTGCCCTGGTCATTCACTGTAATAGTTATGCCTGCAGCATCTCCGTGGTAATCCTTTGTTGGAGAAAAATCAAATGAACTTAATGCCTTATTGATATTCAAAATTGTATCAGTCATTGTCAGATTTGTATAACTCTCTAAGGTTCCATTCCAAGTAATGTGAATTGATCCATTTGCAACAAGAATAGTCGTTTCTACTGGGTTATCGCCTGCATCAATGTCACTGATTGATGCCGTGATGGATTTTGCGGTATCTTCATTTGTTGTATAGTTCAGCGATTCACACGTTATAACAGGTTGATCATTTCTGGCATTGATTGTAACTGTCATTGCACTGGTATCAGATAGATTCGCTGCATCAAAAGATATCATTGTGATTGTATAATTACCTGAACTTTCTGAATCGGGTATATATGAAATTTGTGACAGGGCACTATTGACATCATTTATATTGCCGGTAAATGAAAGGGGGTTGCCGGCTTTGGCGTCACCTGTTAATCCGGTAATCTGATACAATTGAAATATGCCATTTGCAACATTGAGACGAACATGAATTGTAATATCATCAGGATCATCAACAGAAGCCGTGAATGAAGCAAAACTACCTTCATTAATTGGCAATAATGATGATGGCAAGTTATTCTCAGGCGGATCATTGACAGGTAAAACTGTAATCGTAATAGAATCTGTGTCAGACAAAGGATTATTATCTACACCCGAATAACCCAAATCATTCGTAGAGATTGTTAATGTATCAGTGCCATTGAAATTGTTGGTATAGGTTACGTTTAGCGATGCCAAAGCATTATTAATATCGTTAATTGAACCCGTCATTACAATTAATTTTGATTTCTGCTGTTCTAAGGTGAGTCCGCTTGTCTGGCTAAGTGACAGGGAAGATTTTGCGGCTGTTAAGGTCACTCGAAGGGGTTCAGCAGAGACAGCATCAAAGTCACTGTCATACACAGAAATGGGTGGTGTAATGGATAAGGGATTGTCTTCATTTATGGTCAGTAGTTGGGGTACAACATTTACAGGGGGGATATTATTGTTGGTTATTGTAATTTGAAGTATTTCAGACACAGATTCTGGATTACCACCTGTGTTTCCTAAATCATTGACTGTTATGGTTATTGATCTTTCACCTGTAACATCGGGTGCCGGTTGATATATAAGATTATTTAAAAGCGTATTTATTTCTTCAATGGAATGAGTCATTGTAATTGTTTGTCCATGTTGCGCATTAAGTGTAAGCGTATCATTCTGTGCTGCAATCAGTGTTAATGCCACAGAACTGCTGCCAGCATCAATATCCGATATAGCAATCCCTGGAATTAACGTGGCAATATTCTTTTTGCTTGTAATATTGCTTGGGATTTCAATTTTTGGTGCATCATTGACTGCTGTTATCGACAGATTAAAAAACACAATCGCACTTGTAAGCCCCTGAGAATCTATAGCTGTAAGGCTTATGGTAACCGAACCATTTTGATTTTTTTCCGGATTTGCGTTTAAAGTATAGCTGTCTCCATTACATGTAGTTGTTGTAATATTATCATCTGTTAGAATATCCTGCTCTGAAGATTTGGTAATAATTGTCAGGCATTCTGAATCTTCAATATCGGCGGCTATAAAATGAATTGAAAAAACGTTATCTTCATCAATTGCCTGATCAGCAATATACGATATAACAGGCGCATCATTGACACTGGTAATGCTCAAAGCAAAAGATTTGCTGGTGGGTGTAATACCATCCGAAACAGTAACAGTTAGCGTAACAATGCCTGATTGATTTAATCCTGGCAACAATTTCAGCGTAATACTATCGGAATTGGCATTGGTGGTGGTAAATGACAGCTTATTGCAGCTACCAGCATTGCAGAAAGTGATATGGTCAGCATCTGCAGGGACCTTACTTGTATCCCCGGATTCGATAGTAATTGTTAATGTACTGGCGTCAACATCTGATACAGTAAATGTAATATCAGATGTTTCTTTATCTTCATTGGTCGATTGATCTGAAATATCTGAAATATTTGGCAGATCATTGATTTCTGTGACAATAATTATAAATGAAGCGCTTATAGAACTGGCATGATCTGAAACTGTTACAGTGAGATAAGCAGTATCTGCTTGATCGGCCTTTGGCAGTACCAAAAGGGTCAGACTGCCTGGTGAAGTTGATAGTGGATTACCTGATTGGGTTATACTTTGAATCGAAATATCATTGACAGAAATCAAAGTCTCATCGCTGGATTGAACAGATATTGTTAGCGAATCATTTTCAGCATCTGTAACTGTTAAAGGAATAGCAATGGGATCTTTTGTGTCTTCTTCGATGGTTTTATCTGAAATTTCAGCGATTACTGGCAGGTCATTTATTTCTGTTACAGTCAGTGTAAATGATGTTTTTACTGTTTCTGTCGCATCCTTAACAGTAAGTGTAATCATTGCAGTACCCCATTTATTCGACACAGGCATCAGCACTAATGTTAAACTATCTGGCTTCGTAACAAGTGAATATGAATCCCCACCACTTGAATTGCTTAACGTAATATGTGCAGAATCTGAAGGAATCAAACCTGTATTACTGGATTGGACTTCAATGGTTAAGGTGTGACCTTCAGCATCGTCAACTGTAATGTTCATTGCATTTGTCGGATTATCTTCATTGATGGACAGGTCTTGTATTGAAGAAATAGTTGGGGCATCATTGACAGGCGTAACAGCCATCGTAAATTTACGTATCACATCTTCTGTACCATTATTAACAGTGATAGTTATTGCAACCGGATCTGTCTCATTCAGCATTGGAAGAAGCGATAATGTGAAGGTTTCACTTTCCGATGTTGTTGTCAAAGGGTTATTTGTTTCTGATGTTGAATTCACTAAGGTAATCTTTTGGGCATCTGGAGCGGCTATGGTGATTGTCAGGGTGTCCTTATCCGGATTGGCAACTGTAAATGTAGTTGGATTGCTTTCAATGTCTTCATTTGTTTCTATATCAGCAATAGCTGATATTTCTGGCTTGTCGTAAGCAGGCGTAACAGTTATTTCAAAGGATGTGCTTGTTATATCTGTTCCATCTGACACAACAATCGTAATAGTTGCTGCGCCAGACTGATTGGCTGTTGGCATCAATGTAAGGGTGATATCTTTTGATGATGTTGCCAGGGGATAGCTGCTTCCTTCTGTTGCACTGCTCAGTGTTATGTTTTTTGGATCAACAGGAAAAAGATTTGTATTGCTTGATTGAATTGTAATTGTCAAATTATTTGGTTCAATATCTTCAACTTGAAATGTGATTCCAGCAAGCTCTTGATCTTCATTTGTCGTTTGAGACAATATATTGAGATTTGAAATGCTTGGAATATCATTGACTGAAGTGACAGTTATACAAAAAGAACGTGTTGATGTAACTGACCCATCATCAGCAATCACAGTGATCGTGACAGTGCCATATTGGTTTTCAGCAGGCATAAATTGTAATGTCAGTTGATTTGGTGTGGGTACGTTTGTCAGGGTATAGGAATCCCCCCCATTCTTATTCCAAAGAGTTATATTTGAAGCATCTGATGGGATTATTTCAGTGTTACTTGATAAAACAGTAATGGTCAGTGCGTTTGAATCAACATCTGTTACAGAAAATGAAATGGATGGGCTTATTGTATCTTCAGGAAAAACTTGATCTGAAATATTTGAAATCATTGCGGGATCATCAATTGACGTGACTGTCATTTCAAATGTTTTTACGCTTACATTTGAACCATCAGAGACTGTAACTGTTATTGTTGCAGTTCCTGATTGATTGGCTGCTGGTTTTAATAATAGGGTTAGGGTGTCTGTTTGTGATTCTGATTTCAAAAAATATGTACTGCCGCCTGAAGCGTTACTGAGTGTAATATTTTCAGAATTTGATGGGAACAGTTCTGTGTCTGAAGATGTTATTGTGATACTCATGGCCTGATTTTCTAATTCAGTAACTGAAAAGGATATTGCCTGACAGACTTCATCTTCGTTTATGGTTTGATCATTAATACTGCTAATAACAGGGGGATCATCAACTGGGTTGACAGTCAATGAAAAAGACGTTTCAGATGTAAATCCATCAGGGTCAGTGACTGTAAGTGTAATGGCGGCATTTCCTGATTGTTCTTTTACTGGCGAGAGGTTCAGTGTAATTGTTGTTGGCTCAGATGATGCGGAAACTTTGTAATTGGTTCCATTCAATTCAACTTGATCGCCTGTAAATGTAAAGCTGTTTCTCGTTAGCATGAATGTTTCGGAAAAATTATATGTGATTGTCAGGGATTGGCTATTTATATCAGTTACAGTAAATGAAATTGCTTCTGTTGTATTTTCGGTAATGGTTTTACTTTCAATTTGGCCAATTTCTGGAGCTGTTTTAATGTTAAGATCAAATCTAAGTACACGATTATTTAGAGAGTCTGGTACCCATAGATGATTAGTCTTAGAATCAAAATTTAATATAAAAGGCGTATTAAATGTTTGTAGTGTTTTTTCTCCAGAGCTTGATCTGCTAATAAAATCGGGTTGTCCCAGAACATTATCTGCAGTAGATCCTGTCACAGGTTTACTAATGGCAGCATTGAATACCAATGTTCGATGATTATCTTTTTCAGTAACATATAATCTTCCACTTGAATCTACGGCAACACCAGTAGGAAAACTCATATTTGTTGAAGATGTATCTTGAGAATTATCAGTAAAACTGATTTGACCAAAAACCAAATCAGCTGAGGCATTTGTATTGTTTAATGAGGCAGCATTTTTGAAGCAAAGAACGCGGTGATTTACAAAGTCTGCAACGAATAAATGCCCTTGATTACCAACAATCGAACGCGGTTCAGATATTTTTGACTGGGTACGTCCAGCGGTAGATGTTTGAAAGTCTGGCTGTCCGATAACTGCATCTGCATCTGCACCATTTTCTTTATTTCTGGCATCTTCAAAACGCAGAATTCGATTATACTTAGAATCAGCAATCCAAAGATTACCTGCCGGATCAATCCAGACATCTGTTGGATTGTTCATGGTGTTTGTTAAACAAGTTGCCGAATCATTACTCGTAAAACTATTTTGTCCAAGAACACCATCTGCTGGAGATCCGCTTGCCTTAGTCGATGCATTATCAAATCGTAAAACACGATTATTTCCTTTATCAGCAACCCATAGACTTCCAAAAGTATCGACAAAAATTCCCCAGGGTTGATTCAATGTGTCAGATGCAACTGCACCTCCACCACCGAAAGTAGTCTCAGACAAGTCAAAACTAAGAGAATCTTCTGTATTGGCAAAACGAAGTATCTTGTTATTAGATGTATCGCTTACAAAAACTTTACCTGTCATAGGATCAACAGCAACACCCAAAGGAAAATTTGATGATGCTAATGAACCTTCAATGGCCTTATTCGCCGACTGATAATCATTCCAATAAGACAAAGAATCATCAATATCTATCACAGTCAAGTCAAAGGATGTTGACGTTACCCCACCATCATCAGTAACAGTAATAGAAATTGTAGCCGTACCAGTTTGATCAAAAGCAGGTGTTGCCACCATTGTATAGTATTTACCATCACTTTGATAAAGCAAATACGCATCAGGAATCACACTCTGATTTGATGATGAATGGGTATAGGAAACATTTCCAGAAGCAGTCACTAAAAATGGAATACTGATAGCAATATCTTCTCTGGTTTCCTGTGCCGATATTTCACTGATTGAAGCAGCAAATGTACTTGCAGACAATCCTGAAATAGCAAACAATAATACTGAAATAGCGATTAAAACTTTTTGAATCTTAGTTTTCATTATACTTTCCTTTCTTGACTTAGATGATTTTCGTTTGATTTTTGTCAATATACGCTTCACTCAAAGCGCAAATATAAATACCATTTTGATTGAGTACCTTATCATGGGTATCATGTGCCACCATGATTGTGGTTACACCATTTTTTTTTGCCTGTTCTTTAAGAATTTCAATAATTCTTCTGGCCCGCCTTTCTGGTACTGATGCAAATGGCTCATCCGCAAAAATGACTTTTGGTTGATGAATAATTGCCCGAATCAACGCCGCTCTCTGACGTTGACCGCCAGAATATGTTGCAGGGCTGCGATCCATAATATCCATCATGTCATCAAATTGACATGATTCGATTAATTTTTTTGCTTCTTTCTTGGGCACTGATGGTGATATTCCTGGGTAACGTATCAGATATGGTAAAATTACATTTTCCCAACCTGTCCAGCCATCAATGAGATGATCATGTTGAAACATAAATCCAAAGTAATTTTTTCGAATTTTTTCAAGAGCTTTTTCTTTGTTTCGAAAGCCCGCACCAAAAACATCCTTGTAATGAAACGCTTTTTCTGGTTTAGGGAAAAATGTGAGATTGTCATCTTTCGTAAAAACAATTTCATCCATCAAACCCAACATATTTAATAAGGTCGTTTTACCAATACCTGTTTCACCTTTGAAAACTGTAATTTTACCCCGATCTATGGTAAAATTCTCAAACAGGATTGTTTTGATTCGGTTTCTATCGCGATAGTTTTTCCGAATTGTTTGTGCTTCAAAAATAATGTCTGACATGTTTATCCTCAAAAAAGTAATAATTCAAACAGCAATTTCATCATGTTTGATATGAAATCAATTGATACGGCTGCCGCGTAACAATATGCCAGGCTGAGAAACCAGCCCCTGCAATCGTTAAACCCAGTATACACACAATATATAATCCAACATAATAGTTATAAGAATAAAATTCACCTGATGGAATCCAATAACTGAATAAAAAAGCCATGAGTAATGAAATCATAATCAAGATTAAGGCTTCATAAACGTATAATCGAATCAATTTATATGAAGAAGCCCCCATTGATTTAAACATTCCGATCTGATGTCTTTTTGTTTGCAGTAATAAGGTAAATGTGACAACAATATACGCAATGAGCAACAGGATAAATCCAATAAAAAACCACCAGAATATCGCATCCATGCGTTTCATATCTTTTCGGTATTTGATCAATGTCATAACTTGATTGTCATCCAGATAACTCTGAAATCGTTTTTTTAAAAAATGTATTAATTTGGATATATTGTCAAGGATTCGCTGGTCTTTGTTGATATATAAATAGGTATAATAGTAGCGCATTTTTTGACCATCATAGGCAGGCATATCTTCTTTAAAATCCAAAGTAATATTGGAAATTTTTTCTGATAATGTCTGCAATCCGATGCGTATATTACATTGTGTATTGACATGATCCGCACCAGCGTATGATCGAAACTGAAACTTAATCTCATTACCATTACCAAATACAAAAGGCGGGTCAATTGCGTTTGGTCCAAAATAATTTGATGACCATTTTTCAATCGTTTTAATTTCAGATGAATGAAAGTGTCCATCCATTCGTTTTAAATAAAAATATTCCACAGATTTACAGGGCTCTAATTCATATGTTTTACACAGATGATAATAGAAGCCCTCAGTTATAATCGCATCCCCACCTGAGAATTGCTTTAAAACATCTAATAATTGCGCTTGATTGGTATATTTTATTTTTTCTGATTCATCTAAGGGGCCCCAAAGATTTGTATGATTGGCTTGCTTTCTGTCATGAATCAAATCCCGCCTGGTATCAAGAAAAAAAATAGTGGGTTTGTTTCCCAATTTTTCTGGCTTATAGCCCAACTTATTTGCCAATTCTGGAGAGAGAATCATGCTTCTATTAATACCATTTTCTTCAGAAGAAAAAAACGCGGATTCCAATTGGAGATTACCCATAATCCACTTTTGAATGTAATGATCAGCTTCATTGTCCTGTGATAACGCTGATGGCACCTTTACTGTAATCACTTCATAGGTATCCTCAACAATTGACAGGTCTTCTTGCAAAAAATGCAAATGAACAATATTATAAGGATACACTGCCTGAATTGCAGTTAAACAGGTTTCACAGTTTTGTTCTCCAAATGTTTGATTGTTGGGGTTAAAATATAAACCTGCTTTTAAATTATTCAGACGTGTGCGTTGAAATGAGCCTTTAATTAATATCGCTGATGCAAATGGATTTTCTTCAAGAGATTCCAAATGCTTTTTTAAGCCGTTGTAAGTGCCTAAAAAACGAAAGCCGCTAAAAAACAGTATCAATAAAATTAAAATACTGCCATATATATACAGTTTGCATTGAATAAAATGCTCAAAAGATTCCTGTTGTCCTTTAATTGGCCAGAAATCGCGAAACAGTACTGTTTTTGTAAAATTGCCAGGCAGACGCAAATTTCGATCCTCCTTATGGTAGCTGAGAAGCATCAATCCATATAAATTTGTTTCCAAATATGCTGAAATAGCTGTTATCATTGAAATATATACGCTGTAACTCTTTTTGAATATCACATAAATATGTGGCAAGGTCATCTAAATTAACTTTTTCCTGAATATTTCCCTTTTCAATATCCGCATACGTCACCTGTAATAAAGGATGTTCATTTCGTAAGGACAATCCAAATTGTTGTTCATACAAGGTTTTAACACTTTCTGATTTATCCAGGGTGCCTTCAGGCGAATCGCTGCGCTCTCCAAGAATTGCCAGCATAAAACCACGCCAGATACTTTTGATATTTTCTGGATGAATTTGGCAATTCCATTTTTCATTAAACTCTCTTAAAGGCCAGAGCAGTTTTTCCAGTTCCTTTTTCTGAAACAAGATTGTTTTCACCAACTGATCTGGATCACTTTCATATTGTTTTCCAGGACGTCTGAGGTAGACATAAGATTTGGTAAAAAAATTGACTTCATCTTTCAAATAGGTTTCCAGTTCTTTTTTGCCGAGAATCTGAATAATTTCTTTTTGAGCGTTAGGATTATTAATCTGTTTCATTCGTTTGGGACCAATATATTTCAGAATTTTTGCTTTAATGGCAGGCTGGTCAATTTTGCTTAACAGATCTTTTCCAATTTCAACAATCAAGCTATTAACAATACCAGGCATCAAAAAGGGTTTGGAGGACACATTTTTTTCTGATTTATAAATATCATTGACTGCATCACTCTCGCTGGTAATATCTGTTTCAGTAATTGTTGATTCAACAGTCTTGCCCTGACGAATGTCATCTAAAATGGATTTTGCATCAAAAATATCTGATGCCAATTGATTGATTTGATCTGATATGGTTTTTTGATAAACCCCTTTATCGTTAGAACGAATACAACGCAGTAACCATCGCCGATCACCAATAGATGAGCAAACGCCATCGACCTGAGAACAATCAATTTCATTGGTGCTTTTCATCAGAGACTGTAGTTGAAGAATATCATTTTTTTGAAAAATATTGATATCTTTATTCTGATTTACAATATCCAGCATGCTTTCTGCTGTATACTTAATAATGGTATGTGACTGCATACAGAATAAATTTTGAGCGTCGCGATGCTCATCATCCTGTGACTGCCCTATCAACTGGATCGCGCAGTAGGAAATATCACTTTCTGCCAGTTTTTTCGCAATCACTTTTTCTGTAATATCATCCAAACCTCTGTTATGATTACCAACATCACCAATATGAATGATCAGTTTACGAGAACCTTTGTGCCAGTTCATTTGCCCCATAGAATTAACCAATCCCTGAAATACAGCTTCAGGGTAGTATGCCGGATCATCTCGTTTTTCATAACTTCTCAAGGGTTTGATATTTGCGAGGTAGTTTTGAATCTTATTGGCATTGGATGTTAAAAAACTGATAATTTCAAAGCATTTTGTTTTGTTTAAATAGTCCCGATACAAGGCCACACCAAATCGCAGATCACCAACTTCATTATTTTTTCTTTTTTTTAGATTAAACTGAGTCATGATATCTTTTGCAATTTCTCCAACGATACTAAAGTAGGGGCCCATACTCATGGTGCCATCAATTAGAAACACAACATCTCTATTTTCCATCTTTTTACGTTGTATTTCAATTTTTTCAGTGATGTTCTTTTTAAAAACACGTTCATCTAATGTTGCACTGGTTACACCAATTTCAAAGGGTTTATTAATATCATTATTGCTGCGAAGAATGGCATATCGAAATAATTTTTTGGGCCACTCTTTTCGATCAATTTGATTTTCATAATCTGGTCGAATGACTAACAATTCTTTATCTTGTCGATTCTCTCGATTACATTCTGGGACATTATCACAGGTAGGATAATCATTGTTATCAGCATGCACATTATAATAGGATTTCAAATCTGCTTCATTTTTAAAATAATATATGGGATGTTTACGTTTTGGGTTGGGTTGTAAGGCTTCTCGCGTGTCCCAGGTTAATACTCTGGATGCCGGCACCCATCCCAGCATAATACCTTGTAAAGACGAAGGATTTTTTGGACTCGTATGGGGTAAGAAATACGGCCCCTTACCCAGCAAAACAAAGCGCGCATCCTTCTCACTGGGATAGTAGTTATAAATATTTGCGAATTCTAAAATACGAATGGTTTGACCTGTCGTTTTTGCATGAGAAAATGGTGCTCGCAAGGGTTTAACAGCATTAATATCCCCTTTTATGGAACCAATTTTGTTAATCAATACGGCCTTATGTGTAATGGCATTATTCGTCTTATAGGCATGTGTTAAAATAATAAATGATTCAATCTTGCCCCATCCCCTGAATTTTTTATCCATTGTCTCAACATAAATGTGCTTTTCTTTCAGATCAAGTACACGAAACTTATCCAGAAAGCCAAAGGTCTTAATCAGTTTTTGCCCTTTTTCAGATTGATATAAGGGAAGATCGTCTCTATCTGAAAATACAAACCACTCATTGAGCATTTTATCATAGTTTTTGACCCCCCATAAATCTGATGGCTTTTTGTAAACAAAAGGATTGGGTGCCCTTAAGTATGAATTGTCTGTTTTTGCATTCGCACAACAGCACAACACACAGAAAAGTAGACCTGCACAGAACAACAGAATTTTTTTCGCGTAAAAAATCATTTTTCGTATTACCTTATTACTATGGATGATTTGAACATGAAATGATTTGTGATTCATTGGTTAAAGAACCAACAATATCATTCAGCCTGCTATATATTTCATCAGAAGTCTTACAATATGAAAACTGACCACTGGTTAATTGAGATAGTTTTCGAAAACCTTTACCACCATATTCTCCCACAACAATACCACTAAATATTTTATGATCCTGAATTAACTGGTCTGTATTGATGCGATGAATCAGGTTATCATCAACAATAACAGATGCCCGTCGAGATGAAATGATATAGATTACCTTCTTTTTACCTTGTAATTGAGAATCAAACTGAGCAAAGGCTTTTTTGATTTGCTCTGTTAAAGAACAATCCGCTTGAATCATAAGAATATTATTATCAATCTCTCCTGTATCGGTAAAATAATTAAGGTAATCCTGATATGCAGAGGCCACTTTGATCTGATGTTTCTTGTCTGCTGGCAATGTGTCCCATTGTATATCATTTAAATAACGAACCAGAGCATTTTTTATCTGTAAAAAAGCCACGCCTCTGGGATCATCATCTGTTACATCCATGATAATTAATACCTGTACCTGAGCTTGAGGTCTTTGTATCCTGGCCTTTGGTACGATTGTAAATTGATAACCGGATGGATCAATCCTTATATCATGGTAAAGATATTCCGGATTCTTAAATTGATATACCGGATTTTTTACAAAGGGAAGTATCATGTTATCTTCTGGAGTTAGACTGGCAAGTAATTGACCTTGATCATATATTTCCAATACACCGCCTGACTGATGAATGTGTACACTTTCATTCATACAGGCCGCATACTTAAAATGAATGGTTTGCAACATTTTTGTGCGTGGTTCAAGACGAATTTGTAAAGGAAAAGCTATGGGGATATTTTCTTTTACTTGATAGCCAATTTTTGCAATATCAGCATACATATAATTTAAAGGGAAACCTGGATCTACAAATGAAGCAATACCATTCTTATTGGTTTTTCCGGAGTACAAGGTAATTTTTTCTGTAATATACGATTCTGAAGGTTTTGAAAATAATCGAAAAAAACGATTAAAAAAAGAACTGGATCTTGTATTTTGGAGATAAACCTGTCGTTTTCGATTTGCATAAATGTGCACAGCAGCCTGTGAAATGGGTTGGCCGATATGATTTGTAATAATTATTTCTCTGATATAAGGCTTTAATGATAACATATATCTTTGAAAATCAATTTTTTTGGCTTGAATTTTGTTCTGACGTGTGCTGAGTTGAACAATATCAGGAACTTTGTCTGAAGCAAAGGTGTATGAAATTTCTCGCTGATTGACTGGTGATGTTGCAACAATGACATTATTACTGATAAATTCAAGATAAGCCAATTCTTTGATAGATAATGATATCAGCTCATAGCCCTCAATGATTGTCGTAATCGTCACTAGATTTTCATCGATGGGGGGCTGTTGTTGAATAACCTGTGGGCGATAGATATGTTGGTGATAGTGCAGATTTACAAGTGGACAGTATTTGCCACTAATTTGAATTTTTTGAGCAATTTCTAGTTTTTCTAGCACATAATTTTCAATTATAAAACTGTCTTTTTTCAATTCAAAAAAAGGGGATTTACCTTTTAATTTTTGAAAAAATTTCAATGATGGGGGGAGGGTTGAAAAACCATAAACCCGAACGACCAGTGGAACTGAGTTTGTTTCACTATGATTAAGATCTGCAATAAATGAATCATTGATACGAGACGATTTATAAACAAAGCCCTTTTGTTTATAAAAATTTTGTATTTTTCTATCCTGAGATAGAATCGAAACCTTAAATGTAAACAATCTTGCTTCGTAATAATCGCCATAGGCCTTCCATTCTGTATGTAAAATAGAACCAGCAATGTGGGCATGATCAAATGAACTCTGAAAGCCCAAACGATATAATGGTATGTCCTGGGAAATGTTTGAATCAGGTGAAAGGGTTTCTTCTTCGATTAAGGTCTCTTGGACTGGTTTCAAATCATCATATTCTGGAATAGCTGCTTGGGGCTTGCTTTGAAGTACATTTAAATCAGAAGATTGTTTTGAACTGACAAATAAATGAATCACTGGAAATCTTGTACCAGATGTATCAATTATTTCTTGTCCAATGCGCATTTCATCGACAACGACATCAGTTAACTTGAAATGATCTGCTGAGAGATGAACAAATTGAATGCCACCCTGATATTTTTGATAAAACTTTAATTTCCCCGGATTGTTGTGTGATCCATGGATCAAGATTATCAATTCTGACGGGTAGGATTGTCGTTTAAATGGATTAATTTGCATCTCAAAGTAATCATAGGCCGGATAAAAGCCCTTTTGATCATATGTAACTGACTTTGATTGATCTGACAATGTGGCCTGAACATGGAAGGTGTGTAATGTTCCCATCCAGATATTATTTTTTTGTTGTTTCCATTTATCAGGCGATATAAATGATTGAACCTGATATGAACCGTTCTGATAATAAGATACGCCCAATTGATATGGCGCTGTAAATTTATTAAAAAATGAGTATTTAACACAAGCTGTAAACATGCACAAAACGAAAGCCACAGACAAAAAACGAAAATAGTAATGCATTGATTTATCCTTAATTGTTGTATTAGAAATTCTTGTTTGTAAAGGAACCTGATTGTTATTGGAACGATTTAAATAATATAACATTAGGTTTAAAAATGTTCAAGTAAAAAAAATTCAATATATACAGCTTATAATATTTGGGTTTGAGTTTTGTAAGCAAAAAATCGTATTTCTTTTAACATTTGTTATTTGTGATTACTTGAAAAATAAACATTTCCGTCATTGAAACTGAAACTCTTTGTATTGACACACATTGTTAACTTGTATAATATTGCTGAAAGGGTGAAAATTGCCTTTTTGGGGACAAAAACTCATGATTTTAAAAGGGTTAGGTTAAATAGATTGGTCCGACCCCAATTAAAAACCGACATTAACCTTCCAAAACTAAATCTATTGTTACCCAATTATCACTGGACTGGTTTTGAAAACATAACATTTACTGCGACTGATCCATCAGGTTTTCCAGGCGTTTTCACATTCGAATATTAATAAAGGAGCCAAAAATGAAACCAGAAAAACAATGCATAAAACTCAGCCGATTTTTGCAATACCTTCTTGGTCGCTCACCTGATGAATTCGGATTGTATCTGGACTGCGAGGGATGGTGTAAAGTCAAGCAAGTATTGCGCGTTCTATCTGAAGAGGAGGGGTGGAGACATATTCGTTTGGGGAATATTCGCGAAATTTTTGTTCTTATTCAAAATCATGGTCTGGAAATGGAGAATGATCAGATCCGCTGCATGGATCGTTCTCAGTTACCCCAACACGAATCTATCCAACAATTACCCAAATTGCTTTATACATGCGTCCGACAACGTGCTTATGCACATGTTTTGAAAAAAGGCATTACACCTTTGGGAAATAAAAAATTTGTTATCATGACAGCCCAGGAACAGTTGGCACAACGAATTGGCAAACGTATTGATCAAAAG
>Ga0272440_1002066_pt1 | contig 15911 bp, 15 predicted proteins | sample SSMMMBAug17_FD_192440 | JGI IMG/M metagenome (GOLD analysis project Ga0272440, IMG submission 192440) | Marine sediment archaeal communities from Little Sippewissett salt marsh, Falmouth, MA, United States - SSM-MMB-Aug17 | ecosystem: Environmental > Aquatic > Marine > Wetlands > Sediment ... | reverse complement strand
CAACCAGCCCATATGGTCGAGATGTTGAAAATACTGGTATGCCAGTTAAAGTTGCCGAATTGATAGCATCGTTACAAACACCGGCTTATATTACGCGTCAGGCAGTCATAAAACCCAAATATATCAGGAAGGCCAAAAAAGCCATTCGAAAGGCATTTGAATATCAAATGGCAAACACTTGTTTTTCATTGGTTGAACTAATCAGTACATGCCCTACAAACTGGGGAAAAACGCCCCTTGAATCAATCCAATGGGCAGAATCAGATTTACTTCCCTATTATCAACTGGGCGACTATAAAACACCTGAAGGAGATTGATCATGCAATTGGATATGATGTTTACAGGATTTGGCGGTCAGGGGATCCTGATGATGGGTAAAATCGTCGCTCTGGCTGCACTTGAAGAAAATAAAGAAGTGGCTTGGATCCCTTCTTATGGTCCAGAAATGCGCGGCGGCACTGCTTATTGTACTGTGGTAATTGGTGATGATCCCATTGGATCACCCATTATCCAAAACCCATTGTACCTTGTCGCCATGAATCAACCATCAATGGAAAAGTTTGGTCAATTGGTTAAGCCCAGTGGAATGATTTTAAAAAACAGTTCTCTGGTGCCAATCAGCAGCCAACGTTCAGATCTTGATGAATACGAAATTTCAGCCAATACAATCGCCAATGATCTGGGAACAGTTAAAGTTGCTAATGTTGTGGCTCTGGGAGCTTTTATCCAGAAAACAGGTATATTTTCTTTTGATTTAATTAAAAATATTCTCAAAAAAGAACTGTCAAAAAAACCCGAATTATTGGATATTAACATTAAGGCCATTGATCAGGGTAGAGAGAGTGTCTCTTGAGTAAAAAACCGGTTATCACAATTGATGGACCTGCAGGCGCAGGTAAGACGACTGTCAGTCAGCGAATTGCCAATGCTTACAAATATATATGGGTTGATACAGGAGCGTTGTATCGTGGCGTTGCACTATTTTCGAAGCAAAACAGTATTGATGCTACAGATAATCAAGGATTAGAACATCTTCTGCATTCTTTAAATCTTCAATTTGTCAGAAAAAACAATCAACTCTATTTATTCAATCATGATCAGGATATATCTGAGGAGATTCGGATGCCAGAAATCAGTCTTCTGGCATCCAGAATTTCTGCAAATCCCCTTGTTAGAAATTATTTACTGGATGTTCAACGTCAGCTTGGTAAACAGGGCGGTTCTGTATTTGAAGGGCGAGACATGGGAACTATTGTATTTCCAAATGCTGATATTAAATTTTTTCTCAATGCTGATCATGTTGTTCGTGCGAAAAGACGCTATCATGAGCTTTTGGCAAAAGGAATTCAAACAAATCTTGAATCATTGTCAAAAGAAATGCAACAAAGAGATACACAGGATCAAAAGAGGAAAATTGCCCCTTTAGTTCCATCGCCGGATGCCATTCACATCGATTGCAGCAAAATGGACATTGATCAGGTCGTCCAAAAGATGTGTCTGGAAATAGATAAAAAATTACAAGGACAATACGCATGAAAAAATTATTTGAAGTCAAACAAGTACAAAATGAATTACCATACGAGGTCTGGTCAGAGGATGAACCTTTACCAGAGATTTATGCAGATGGCACTGAAGGTTTGATGATTCATGATGGTGTTGCTAAGTTTAATCTGTATACTTCTGTCATTGAACGTGATGATACTGAACAGGAATCTATGATAAAAAAAATTATTACTCAACGGGTTGTGATGCCAGTACCCAAATTTTTTGAATTAATGAACAGGGGGGTACACGTACAAAACATGATTAAGCAACAACAGGGACAGTTTGCCAATGTAAAGCCAACAATTCAATAAAACCAAACTTGAACGAATTTAGATTAGATTAAAAAGCATTAATATTCTTGTTTTTTTTAAGATTTTTAGATATAAAAACAAGTTTACCACATCAGGATGTGGATAAAAAAATAAGTGTAAGGGGGATTCATAATTTTTATGAAAGACGAAGGGATTAAAACAAATTCCGAGGATGCAGTCATTTCTGATACCTTGGATACAGATGAATCTAATACCAATGAAAACGCGGTATTGGATGACAACATGTCAATGGAAGATGATGAGAATCTTATTGGCATGTACGAGGAAAGTTGCAAAAGATTTGAAGAAGGTGAAGTTGTATCTGGAAAAATCGTTCAAATCGACAAAGATGTTGTATTAATTGATATTGGCTACAAGTCAGAAGGTCAGGTACCCATTGAAGAGTTTGTTGATGACAAAAATCAGGTCACGGCAAAGATTGGGGATACTGTTGATGTGATGGTCGAATTTTGGGATGATGAAGAAGAAGCTGTTCGGCTTTCCAAGGAAAAAGCTGCTCAGATAAAGGTTTGGGAAGAAATTAAAACAGCTTATGAGGGAAATAAGACCATTGAAGGTGTTGTTGTATCACGAGTAAAAGGTGGATTCTCTGTTGATGTTGGCATTAAAGCCTTTTTGCCTGGCTCACAGGCCGATCTGAGACCCCTTCGTAACCTTGACGAGTTGGTCAATCAGACATTAACATTCAAAGTATTGAAATTTAACCGCAAACGAAGTAATATTGTTCTCTCACGTCGTGCAGTTCTTGAAGAAGAACGTCAGGCCAGACGCACAGCGACCCTGTCAAATATTCATGAAGGTAAAATTGTTGAGGGTGTCATTAAAAATATTACTGAATATGGTGTTTTTGTTGACCTTGGTGGAATTGATGGCTTGTTACATATTACAGACATTTCATGGGGACGGGTCAAACATCCATCAGAACTCTTTTCTGTTGGACAATCCATACAGGTTAAAATTCTTGGTCTTGATCTGGATCGTGAAAGAGTTTCATTGGGCATGAAACAGCTTACTGAAGATCCCTGGATTCACGCTGAAGAACGTTTCAAAATTGGAACAAAGGTTTCAGGAAAAATTGTCAGCTTAACTGATTATGGCGCATTTGTTGAATTAGACGAGGGTGTAGAGGGACTGATCCATGTATCTGAAATGTCCTGGACACGAAAAATCAGACATCCTGCCCATTTTGTTTCTGTTGGCGAAGAAGTGGATACTGTGGTTCTGGACATCAGCCCGGATAATCGACGCATCTCTCTGGGTATGAAACAGGCCATTCCAAATCCCTGGGATGTCATTGGTGATAAATATCCGGTGGGAACAACCATTGAAGGGCGTATTAAAAATATTACCGATTTTGGCCTGTTCATTGGTATTGATGAAGGCATTGATGGCCTTGTCCATATCTCGGACATTTCCTGGACCAAACGAATCAAACATCCATCAGAAATCTTTAAAAAAGGTCAAAAAGTTCAGGCTATTGTTCTGGATATTGATAAAGGTAATGAACGTTTTTCTTTAGGCATTAAACAATTGCATCCTGATCCATGGGAAACAGTTGGCGAACGTTATCAAGTTGGTACTCAGGTCAAAGGAACTGTCACAAATGTCACTGATTTTGGTGTATTTCTGGAACTGGAAGAAGGTATTGAAGGTCTCGTTCATGTGTCTGAAATCAGTAAAGAAAAAATTAAAACACCTGTCGGACAGTATGAAGTTGGTGATGAAATTCAGGCCATGGTTGTCAATATCAATGGCAAGGAACGACGTATTGGTTTATCAATCAAGCGATTGTTGATGCAAGATGAGCACAGCATTCTATCTGACTATGTAAAAAATGCCAATCGGCCAACATCCACATTCGGTGAACTTCTTGGAAAAAACCTTAAAGATCAGCTTCAAAAAGAACAAGAAGAAATGCAGGCAAGCCAATCATCCGATGAAACAGTCGTAGAAACGCCCGCAGAAGAAACTGAAACTGAAACTGAAACTGAAACTGAAACTGAAACTGAAACTGAAACTGAAACTGAAACTGAAACTGAAACTGAAACTGAAACTGAGACTGCAACCGAGACTCCAACTGAAACAGAAAACACAGATGATGATACACAACCATCTGGCGATGCAATTGAAAATGATGGTGATGCAAAAGCATCTGAAGAAAATGAAAAAGTGGCTGAAACCGCGTAAGACAAACTCAGGTGTGATGGCATGTTTTCAAGACGGCATCCATATTTATTTTTTATTCTGGTAAACACATCAATAATTTGCGGCACACTGATTCTGATATCATTTATGGTAACAGTCAGTGTGTCCACACCAGAGTATGGCGAAAAAGTGGGCATCATAGAAGTTGAAGGTGTAATCACTGATGCCCTTCCTATCATTGATGACCTGAAATATTTTCGAAATAATGATCAGGTTAAAGCCATACTTGTCCGAATTAATTCTCCTGGTGGTGGTGTAGCGCCTTCCCAGGAAATATTCCGTGAAATCAACAAATCCAAACATGAAAAACCCATTGTTGTATCAATGGGAACTGTAGCAGCATCAGGGGGATATTATATCGCATCAGCAGCCAATGGTATTGTTGCCAATACTGGAACGATCACAGGTAGTATTGGCGTGATCATGGGCTTTACCAACTTTGAAGGGCTTTTACAAAAAATTGGTCTTCAAACATCAGTTATTAAAAGTGGTAATTTGAAAGATATGGGGTCTCCCACCCGGCCAATGACCCCTGAAGAAGAAGCATTTCTCCAATCATTTGTTACTGAAATTCACGAACAATTTATCAATGACGTTTCCCAGGGACGCAATATGCCTGTCGAAGAAATCAGATCAATTGCTGATGGACGTATTCTTACCGGTGATCAGGCCAAAAAACTGGGGCTTATAGATCGCATTGGGAATTATGATGATGCGGTTCAATGGGCAGGCAGGCTTGGCGGCATTCAAGGAGAAATATCCACAATGCATCCTCCAAAACCCCCACTTGGTTTGATTGAGGAATTAATTCATAATGAAATTCATTCCTGGATTTCGAAAGTTTCTTCATATAACGAACATCTCTCTTTGGGTTACTTATGTCCTTATTCAGATTGACATTTATGAAATACCCGATTTATTAATTAATATCAACTTGACAATCAATAATAATAAAAGTATCTTTATGACATACATGGCAGCAACATATATCGATTAGGATAATCCCAAAAAATTTATATCAAAGAGGTGAGTATGTTTCAAACAATGACAAACGGCTTTCCATTTCGGCTTATCAAGCCTTTTGATGTCAAATTTATTGCCAACATAGTTAATGCATCCATTCGGAGATTGACTGATACGATCAGTCAAATTATTGCGCATATTGATATGGATGATGTTGCCGAATCAATCAACACCATATTGCATGAAAATGCCAATCAAATAAGTCGATTGATTATTTCTATTGATCCCAAAGCGTTGGCAAGTATTCTTAATGAAAGTATCAACAAATATCCAGGACTTATCAATGCATTGATTGTCAAACTTGATCATGAAGCCATCATAAGGTCATTTTATGAATTGTTAAACAAAAATCCACAATTATTATCAGGCCTGACGCAGCATCTTGAAAACAATCCGCAAATGATTACAAATCTGACACAGCATCTTGATCGTTCTATCTTTGATCAGATGGTTGACCGAATGGTTTCATCAACACCAGATCTGGCAATGGATATGCTGGCATTGCTAGATAGAGATATTCTCGTTGATGCCCTATCAAAAACGATTGGCCCCTTAACTGATTATTCAATGGATCTCATGAATCGTATGGATAAAGACTTGATTGCAAATATGATCAATGATGTCGTCCAAAAAAATGCTGAGGTGTTTTCAGATATTTTGATTCGTGTCGCTCCAGAATCCATCGCCCAAATTGCAAATACTGTGCTTGAAAAAAAACCGGCTTTCATTTCCCAGATGATTTCTGCCATTGATCCAAAACTTATCGCTGGTGCTGTTGAACAAATGATGGATTCTCAAAAATCATTTATTGGTAAAGTCTTGTATCACATTTCACCCCAGGCACTTGTTGGCGTTATCAATGATGTGATGAATAATAATCCGGACTTGTTGACAAATTTATTAAATCATTTGAATGTTCTCGCTGTTTCAGAACAAGTCAACCGAAGTGAAAAAGAGTTCATTCCATTTGTCAATAATCTTCTTGATGAAAAAAATCTGTTGGGTCTGTTAGGGATTTATCACCGGTCCAACCTCGGAAAAACAGTGAACCGAACCAATGTTGCTGCGTCAACCAAAGCGATCAGTGTTTATAAAATTGATTATGATTATACCAATCCTATTGACAGAAATTCATCAAGATCTCGAAGGTCCAGGTAATTTATTTATTAATTTAATAAGAATTCTTTAAATATTCCCACTGAAAAAATAAATAAGATAAAAACAGAAGTCCTTTATTATCTCTTGACAAAACAAATATGTTTATAAATAATTATTTATTTATTGAATCATCTTCAAAATTAGCACAGGCCTAAAAATATGGGTGTTTAGACTTGTGCCTGCATAAAAGAAGGAAAAATTATGAATGGAAAACAAAACCTGATGGAAAAACGTGTAGGCAGGCGAGATTTTCTTAAACTATCTGCCAAAACAGCCGCAGTATTAGGACTTTCGCCAACGATTATTCCCACACTTTGCAGTGCATTTGAGAAAAAGGACAAACCTGCTGTTATCTGGGTTCATTTTCAGGAATGTACTGGTTGTACCGAGTCCTTGCTCAGAGCCACAGAACCCGATCTGGCTGATTTAATTTTTGATGTCATTTCACTTGAATATCATGAAACGCTATTTGCTGCTGCCGGTCACCAAATCGAAGAAAGCCTTGAGCACGCCATGAAACGCTATACAGATCAATACATACTGGTTGTTGAAGGCTCAATTCCATCAAAAGATGGTGGTGCTTACTGTAAAATTGGTGGTCATACTGCCATAGACATTTTACACAAAACAGCGAAGCATGCCGCAGCAATAATTTCAATTGGTTCCTGCGCATCATGGGGCGGGATTGCTTCAGCTGGTTACAATCCAACAGGTGCACAGGGGGTTACAAAAACGCTCAAGCATTTAAATATAAAAAAACCAGTGATTAATATTCCAGGATGTCCACCCAATCCGCATAATTTTTTATCAACAGTAGTGCATTATCTGACATATGGTTTGCCAAAGCTGGATAGTGAAAATCGACCCACATTTGCCTATGGCACATTAATTCATGACCAATGTGAACGCAGAGGGCATTTTGATTCTGGTCGATTTGCCGAAACATTTGGTGATGAAGGCCATCGTAAAGGATATTGTTTGTATAAGCTCGGATGTAAAGGTCCAAGTACATTTGGTAATTGTTCAGAGCAAGGATTCAATGCAGAGAAAAAATGGCCTGTTTCTATTGGTCATCCCTGTATTGGCTGTATTGAAGAAAAAGTTGGTTTTAAACAGTCATTGTATGATCTCTCGGAAATGCTTCATATTGCCAATCCATCCCAACTGTATCCCAGACCGGTTCACCCTCAGAATAAAGGTATCAGTCCGGTTGCAACGGGTGTGGCTGGAGCTGCCATTGGTTCGGTAGGTACAATGGCCATATTAAAAAGCCTGACACTCAAAGATACAGAGGAGAAATATCATGAGGAAGAATAGCCGCAGATCTTTTTTAAAAACTTTTATCGGTGCAAGTGCCGGCGCGGTCTTTTCTCCTTTTGTTTCCTTTAAAAATGCAGTGGCTGAAAAGCTCAAAGAACGACGTGAAAAAGATGTGGGAATGCTCTATGATGCCACAAAGTGCATTGGCTGCAAAGCCTGCGAGGTCGCGTGCAAAGATGCCAACAACATGCCCATTGAGTATGACGAAAACAAACTATGGGACGCTCCCCGAGATCTCTCCTCAAAAACAATGACAATTATTAAGTTATATAAAGGTGAAAATGGTGAACAGTCATTTATCAAACGCCAGTGTATGCACTGCGTTGATCCTGTGTGTGTGTCTGGTTGTCCCACCTCTGCACTGAGAAAACTCGAAAATGGTGTGGTTGCATGGGATAAAGATGCCTGTTGTGGGTGTCGGTATTGCCAGATGGGATGTCCATTTTCCATACCAAAATATGAATTTGATGCGGCATATGGAAAGATTGTCAAGTGTGAACTGTGTTCCAATAATGGATTGCTTGCTGCCGGCAAAACAGCATGCTCAGAGGCCTGTCCTACTGGCGCATTGATTTTTGGCAAACAAAAAAAATTACTGAAAATTGCAAGACAGCGTCTCTATAAACACCCTGAAAAATATAATGGTAAAATATTTGGCGAATTTGACAGTGGCGGTACAGGTGTTATTTATTTGGCATCTGTTCCTTTTGAAAAACTGGGATTCCCACATTTACCAGAATATTCATCCGCGCGAATCAGTGAAGGCATCCAACATACGATTTATCACAACATGATTGCGCCTCTTATCGTTTATTGTGGATTGGCATTAATCGCATTTAAAAACCTTCACATGGGAAATAAAGAGGAGGAATAAAAAATGGCACATGTTCACGCAAAACCTGTTGAAGGTAAAATTTTTACAGCCCCGGTTATTTTTCTTCTTCATATGGCAGCGGTTGGCCTGTTTTTTTTGATTATTCGCTACATGTATGGAATCGGTGCTGTTTCCAATCTTACAGACCACATGCCCTGGGGGGTATGGAAAATAATCAATGTTATCGTTGGGGCAGCACTGGTATGCGGTGGTTATGCCTGTGCTTTTACAGTATATGTGTTTAACCAGGGGCGCTATCATCGATTTGTTCGTCCGGCCCTTTTGTTGTCGCTTTTGGGATACTCATTTGCCGGTTTTTCATTGTTTTACGATGTAGGCCGCTATTGGGGTTTGTTCAATTTTTTAATTCCCAAGTACTGGCAGGCCAATTCAGTTCTTTTTGAAGTGGGAATTTGTGTTATGAGCTATATTGCCATCCTCACGCTGGAAATTGCGCCAGCAATTATTGAAAAATTTGCAGATATGGATGGTCCAGTGGGTATAACACTCAACAAATTCTATGCTTTTCTGGATCGTTTTTTATTTTTGATTATTTCCCTTGGCGTATTACTTCCAACCATGCATCAATCTGGCCTGGGCGGATTGGCTGTGGTTATGGGCCAAAAAATCAGCCCATTGTGGCAAAGTCCTCTGGTATCTTTACACCATCTGGTTTCCTGTATTGCAATGGGCTATGGATGTGTAATTGTCACAGAATTTGTTTTAACTGATGAATACAGAGATCAGAAATATATGGACTTGCTGGGCAAGCTGGCCACATTTATGAAAAATTTCATGTTCGTCTTTTTCATTCTCAGAATGAGTGAAGTCTTGCGAAGTGGAGCCCTATCATTGGCATTTCACTATGATCATATCAGTTTTTCATTTTGGGCAGAAATGATATTAATTATTCTGGGCATATTCTACGTTCGAGATGAAAATGCACGAAAAATTCCAAGAAACTTGTTTTTAGGCGGGCTTTTTACAATGGTGGGCGGCTCTTTATACCGCATTAACGTGTATATCATTGGATTTCAACCATTTAAGGGCCTCAGCTATTTTCCATCAGTCCCCGAATTATTTATTACCTTGGGGATGATCAGTTTGCAGTTGGCCATATTTGCGATAATAATCAAAACCTTTCCGATACTGGAAAAAGGAGACCATAAATGAAAAAAATAATAACCATTGATCCTGTCACCCGAATTGAGGGCCATTTGAGAGTGGACATTGCTGTTGCAAATGGGAAAGTCACTGATGCATGGTCATCAGGAACCATGTTTCGAGGCATTGAAAATATTTTAATTGGCCGACATCCTGGTGAAGCCTGGACTTTTACGCAACGTTTTTGCGGTGTTTGCACCACTGTGCATGCCATAGCATCTGTTCGTGCTGTTGAAAATGCTTTAAATCTCGAAATTCCCCTCAATGCACAAATGATTCGTAATTTATTGATCGCCGGACATGCCATTTTTGATCATATTTCACATTTTTATCACCTGTCAGCTTTGGATTGGGTTGATGTTGCATCTGCCGCCAAAGCTGATCCTGCTGCGGCTGCAAAAGTGGCTCAGATTATTTCGCCCGAATGGGAACGTAATTCAGTGGCTGAATTTAAAGCTGTGAAAGATAAAATAAAAGGTGTGCTCAGTAGCGGACAGTTGGGTATTTTCAATAATGGTTATTGGGGACACAAAGCATTGAAACTGACACCAGAACTTAACTTGATGGCTGTTGCCCATTATCTGCAAGCACTGGAATATCAGCGAAAAATTAATGAAGTTGTTGCGCTTTTGGGTGGCAAATGCCCGCATATTCAAAATCTTGCTGTGGGCGGCGTTGCCAATCCCATTGATTTAGATGAAGAAACCTCTGTTAATATGACTAGTTTGCTGAAAGTAAAAAGTTATTTTGAAGCTGTTCGTGGATTTGTTCAAAATGCATATTTCAATGATGTATGCGCCATTATGAGTCAATACATGCCTTGGGCAGAATATGGAAAAGGTGTGAATGACTTTCTGGCAGTACCTGAATTTCCAACCGATACTGCTGGAAAACATTTTACCATGAGAGCCGGTACAGTGATAAACAATGAAGTTGTTGATATTCGTGGTTTCAATGATTCATATGTTGAAGATAATATCAGTGAAGGTATTGCAAGATCCTGGTATGATGGCGATTGGGATTTGCATCCCTATCGTGAAACAACAGATCCAAAGCCAGGTGAATTTGATCCAAAAGGCAAATATTCGTGGGTAAAAAGTCCTAGATTTAATGGAAAGCGCATGCAAGTTGGTCCCGCAGCGCAGGTATTGTCAAGCTATATGCTTAGTGATCAGTTGACAGTAAAATATGTTAAAAAGTTTGCTGATGTTGTCAATGCGGTTGGCAGAGCCACCAATGTTTCCAGTGCAGCCAATCTGACAGTTGAAGGACTGGTCAATGCATTACCATCAACCTTGGGACGTCATGCAGCACGTGTTATTCGCTGTGCAGCCATACAGGATATGGCACTTTCTCACTGGAAAATACTGGTCGAAAATATTGGCACGGGTGATACAAGCATTTATAATCCGCCTGAATATCCCAAAGGTGAATGTCAGGGCGTTGGCATGCATGAGGCACCACGCGGCGCATTGACCCATTGGATTGTGATAGAAAATGGTAAAATCAAAAATTATCAAGCAGTTGTACCATCAACATGGAATTTGTGTCCCAGGGATGACAAAGGCCTCCTGGGTCCCACTGAAGCAGCATTAATTGACAACCCCATTGCCGATTCAAAACAACCATTGGAAGCATTACGTACTTTACATAGTTTTGACCCATGTATGTCTTGTGCAATTCATGCGTTCAGTCCAGAGGGAAAAACACTTGGAAGTACAAACGCCAGAATATAAAGACATTGCCATTGTTGGAATTGGTAATGTTTTGCAAAAAGATGATGGAATCGGTGTAACCCTCATTAAATATCTTGAGGCATCTTACACCTTTCCATCATATGTAATTCTTATTGATGGCGGCACTTCCGGTGTGGCACTTCAATCCCAAATCATGCAAAAAGACTTGTTAATTATCATTGATGCCCTGTCCATATCTGAAACCCCCGGTACAGTTCATATCCTGAGTGGAGAATCACTATTAGGCCAATCTCCGGATATGAAATTATCCCCTCATCAAATTAGTTTTTTTGATTTGATTCAATTTATGGCCCTTCAAAAAATTGCTCCCAGAGAATTTATCATTATGGGCATTGTGCCTGAAGATGTGGGATGCGGCGTTGAGCTCTCTGCGCCTGTTACGAAGAGTATAGAAATTGCTGCAAATAAAATGATTACCTACTTAATACAACGCGGCATACGCATTGAAAAAAGGACAGATAAGATTCTTCCAGATTATTGGTGGAAGTAATCACAATAATTAATTTTTTACTAAAAAAAGGAATATATTAATGTGTGCTAAACTAGAAGAATTACTTCAGCTTCTTTCTTTAGAAAAAATTGAAGAAAATATTTTCAGGGGACATAGTCAGGATCTTGGATTTGGCAACATTTTTGGTGGTCAGGTGCTGGGTCAATCCCTATCTGCTGCCAGTCAGACAGTTTCTGAAGATAGAAAAGTTCATAGTTTGCATGGTTATTTTTTAAGGCCAGGCGATCCAAAAATGTCAATTGTTTATGATGTGGACCGCTTACGAGATGGTAAAAGTTTTACGACACGACGTGTGGTTGCCATTCAAAAGGGGCGTCCCATATTTGCCATGTCATGTTCTTTTCAAATTGATGAAAGTGGATTTGAACATCAGATGGAGATGCCTGAGGTTGAAGGACCTGATGGTATTATGTCTGATCTTGACAGATATCGTGAAGTTCAAGATCGAATTCCATCTGCAATTAGAGATAAATTAATCTGTGAAAAGCCGATTGAAATCCGACAGGTAAACCCTGTAGATCCATTTAAACCACGTAAAAGCTATCCTGTAAAATACTCCTGGTTCCGAGCTCTTGGATGTATGCCGGATGATCAATCTGTTCATCAATATATGTTGGCATATGCATCAGATTTTGGACTGGTTGCAACATCTCTTTATCCCCATGGTCATACATTTTGGGAATCATCCATGCAGGTGGCCAGCCTTGATCATGCCATGTGGTTTCACAAAAAATTTCGAATGGACGAATGGTTGTTATATGTGATGGAAAGTCCAGGTGCTTCAAAAGCCAGAGGATTAGCACATGGTCATATCTTTACACGTGATGGTATATTGGTGGCTTCTACTTCACAGGAAGGGCTCATTCGTTATCGCAAAACTCAGCACTAAAAAAGCACGAAAAATTTATTATCTTAAATGAATTAAAAATTGTTATTAAACATTATGAAACACTCATCACAATTATCAATTATAAGCCATTCAGCAGAAGAAACTGTTCAATTGGGAAAGTGTATCGGCCAGTATTTAAAACCAGGTCAAATTGTTGCCTTAATTGGTGATCTTGGTGCTGGAAAAACCTGGTTATCTCGTGGTATTGGTAATGGACTGAAAATATCTGAAAAACATCATGTACATAGTCCTGCTTTTGACTTGATCCATGAACATCCTGGTCCAATATCCATGTATCATATGGATTTTTACCGATTAGATACATTTTCCGCTGAAGATGAAATGTGGATATTAGAATACATCCATGCACAGGATGGTGTTTGTGTTATTGAATGGGCAAATAAATTCATCATTGATATATTGGATCATTATTTACAAATTCAATTAACAATGATTGAAGAATGTACGACATGGAGAAAACTAGAATTCTATGCAATTGGTGATGAATATTTATCTATAATTGACCAAATTGAAACCCAATATAATCAGATCAAGGAATCAATAAACCTATGATTATCCTGGCCTTAGATATGTCTGGCAACCAATGTTCAATCGGCATCGGTCAGAATCAAAAAATACTCGCAGAATCAAGCACTTACGCACGAATGCGTCATTTGCCGCGTGTCATGCCTCAGATAGACAATACTTTAAAGCAAGCGGATAAAACAATACATGATATTGATTTATTATGCGCAGTGTCTGGCCCTGGCTCATGGACAGGTATCCGAATTGCAATCACCATGCTCAAAACACTGGGACATGTTCTATCGAAGCCATGCGTTACTGTCTGTAGTCTGACAGCGCTGGCATATAATATGCGGTTTGTTCAACCAACTGTGTATTCCTTAATTGATGCAGCCAGAAAACAAGTCTATTGTGCTGGTTTTGATTGTCAGTCCGCAACACCGCGAATCATTGAGCCTGCATCACTGAAAACAATCGACCTGTTTCTGAAAAATATTTCAGAACCCGCTATTCTACTGGGAGATGCCCTCAATTCTTATCCTGATATTGCAAAAAAACTCAAAGACAGCGCCTTATTTGATACAAGCAATCGTATCTTAATATCCCATGTTATTGAAATTGGATATCAAAAATTTCAAGCCAAAGGTTCTGAAGATATCCATTCTTTGTCACCTGTTTATTTACAAAAAACAGATGCTGAAAGAAATTATCACAAACAATAAAATCGGCTGGAATTCAAGCGTGACTCCTTCTTTGAATTAAACCTTGACAATAAGACAGATTATTGTTTTATTGAATTTAAAAGATAAATCACCAATAAATCAAATCTCTCACAAATTATTTATATGATCGTCCAATTTTGTTTTTTCCTTTTAAACGAAGAATAAGTCTGTTTTTTTCAGCCCAAAAAAGCAAATTGGATGATCATAGTTTTATCAATCCATATGAAACAACGAGAAAGAGGAGGATCAATAAAAAATGGCAAAAAAAATTGTAATGGCATTGGATCAGGGGACAACCAGTTCAAGAACGATTCTTTATGATGAAAATGGCGATGTCGTAACTTCCGCAAGCGAGGAGTTTCCCTGTTTATATCCAAAACCAGGATGGGTTGAACAAGTTCCAAATGATCTATGGAGAACCCAAAAAAATACAATGGACGCAGCTTTGCAAAAGGCAAACCTATCATACAGTGATATAACAGCTATTGGAATTACAAATCAGAGAGAAACAGTTATTGCTTGGAACAAAGATACAGGGGAACCTGTTCATAATGCTATCGTGTGGCAGTGTCGACGTACTGCAGATTATTGTGACCAGCTAAAAAAAGAAAAATTTGATGCTGTTATAAAAGAAAAAACCGGTTTGGTTACTGATGCCTATTTTTCATGTACTAAAATGCGTTGGATACTCAGAAATGTTGAATCTGCAAGAGAATTGGCCAGGCAGGAAAAACTTCTTTTTGGAACAGTTGATACATGGCTCGTATGGAAATTGACCAATGGTAAAACGCATGCCACAGATGTCAGCAATGCCAGCCGAACAATGATTTACAACATTCGTGACTTGCAGTGGGATAAAGAATTACTTGATAAAATGGATATCCCCCTTGCAACGCTCCCAGAAGTCAAACCTTCCTGCGGTGTTATTGGTGTGACAGACAAATCACTATTTGGCAGCGAGGTTCCAATTGCTGGTATCGCAGGGGATCAACAAGCAGCTTTATTCGGTCAATGCTGTTTTGAGGAGGGGATGACCAAAAACACGTATGGAACGGGTTGCTTTATGATGATGAATACAGGGAACAATATTATCAAATCTGATCAAGGGCTTTTAACGACCATTGCCTGGCAGATTGGTGATAAAGTCACCTATGCCCTTGAAGGCTCTGTATTTATTGCTGGTGCCTTAATGCAGTGGATGCGAGATGGCCTGGAATTTTTTACAGATGTTAAAGATACTGAAAACATGGCAACATCTGTTGATTCGACAGATGGCGTGTATATTGTTCCCGCTTTTGTTGGCCTTGGCGCCCCATATTGGGACCCCTATGCCAGAGGCACAATTGTTGGTCTTACACGTGGTACGACCAAAAACCATTTGATTCGTGCGGGACTTCAGTCTTTAGCTTATCAATCTTATGACTTATTAATTGCAATGGCGAAAGATTCTGGTGTCAATCTTAAATCTTTAAAGGTTGATGGGGGAGCTTGTGCCAACAATTACCTTTGCCAGTTTCAAGCAGATATTCTAGGAATTAATGTTAGCCGTCCCAAAATAATAGAAACCACTGCAATGGGTGCTGCATTTCTTGCTGGAATAGCAACAGGTGTCTGGAAAGACACTCACTCCGTAACATCTATCTGGAAAGAGGACAGAGCTTTTTCTCTTCAACGCTCTCAGGAAAAAGTTGATCAATGCTTAAAAGGATGGCATAAAGCTGTTAATAAATCAAGAGGTTGGGCGGATAAATAAACAATATGAGAAGAACACGTATGTACAAGTTAGGGGAAAATGTTGGCTCGAAAAAATACCGAAATCCAACCAATGTCCGAAGCCAATGTAGGGGCGAACCTTGTGTTCGCCCTCTGAACTAAAACCAAAAACG
>Ga0272440_1002065_pt1 | contig 15911 bp, 15 predicted proteins | sample SSMMMBAug17_FD_192440 | JGI IMG/M metagenome (GOLD analysis project Ga0272440, IMG submission 192440) | Marine sediment archaeal communities from Little Sippewissett salt marsh, Falmouth, MA, United States - SSM-MMB-Aug17 | ecosystem: Environmental > Aquatic > Marine > Wetlands > Sediment ... | reverse complement strand
TGTGAATGCAACTACTGAAGGAGTAGTGTTTTTTCCCTCTTTATTAGGGATGATTTTTGCTTCACCACCCTCATATACTGCTACACAAGAGTTTGTTGTTCCTAAATCTATACCAATTACTTTGCTCATTTTTTCTTTCCTTTAATTTTTTAAAATTTATATATTTGTTTGTAAAACGTTGAAAGTATATTACGTAATACAATTTTTTTCTGCCACCTAGGTAGCACTTGTCAAGTTTTTCTGACACGTTAGTATCAAGCTTTAGTCGCCTACAGAAAAAAATTTAGTTTTTTTCTGCATCATGCTTTAGCACAGAAGCGGCGTAAGCGAACGAAAAGAGATTGCTCTCTTTTTCGGACTAATAATTAGTTGGCAACGATTACCATCGCTTCACGAAGTGGTCTCTCTTTATATTTGTATCCTGTTTGAAAAGTCTGTACAATTTGTCCAGACTCAACATCTTCACTATCTACAGCTTGTACCGCATTATGAATGTTTGGATCAAAAGGCTCATCGTGAGCTACCATAGTCACACCATGTTTCTCCAAAGAAGTTATAAACTGCTTATATGTAAGCTCTATTCCCTCTTTGAGTTTGTCAAAAAGCTCAGCTTTGTCTGCATCTGTTTTTACAGAGTTGAGTGCACCTTCTAATGAGTCGAGAACTGGAATCATATCTTTAGCAAACTTCTCGTTTGAGTACTCTACTGCCGTATACTTTTCACGCTCTAAACGTTTTTTAATATTGTCAAAATCCGCATGAACACGTGCGTACTTATCTTTTAACTCTGTAAGTTCATTTTGTAAAAGATCAAGTTCATTTTCAACCGCTTCAGCATCAGCCTCCGCTTCATCAAACACTTGTTCTAAATCTTCTTCTGTTTTTTCAACGGATTCTTGTTCTAATTCTTCTTTAGACATAGTTGTTAAATCGCTCCTTTTGTAAAAAGATGCAACAATTATAACAATTGAGTGTAACAATGTCAAGAATAACTTTAGTTTATATTTTTAACTTAGTTGAGTCACTTTGTATCAAGTATGTAAAATTCAAGGTTATTGGTGAGTTTTTTTGTCACTTTTCCACTATCTAGAAGCACTTTTAAACGATCCTGACTCGCCTCATCAAAGAGGAGTTTAACATCTTCGTGGGTGAGTGGGCGTTTATCTAGAGTGTTGAGTATTTCATCATCACTGTATGCCTTGTTATTTGGTTCAGCATGCATGCGTGAGGCTATATGTATAGGAAGTTTTGTGTCAAACTGGAGTGCAATATCGTAAAGTTCTTTGTATGATATTCCTGTTACTGGGTATGCTGGAGGTCTGTCTATGGTTCCAATGTCAATTCGAGCAGCATCTATTTTTAGGAGAACTTCATTGAGCTTTGATACTTCTTCTTTTGTGTCATTGAGTGTGTGAACAAAAAGAATTTCAATATAGAGTTCTCCTTTGTAAACCTTTGAAAACTCTATGACCTTCTGTACAACTGCATCGACATTAATGCTTTTATGTGGTCTGTCTATCTTTTTAAAGACCTCTGGTGTAACAGCATCAAGAGAGAGTTTTACCTGGTCGAGTTTTAAAAGTGCATTAAAAACTTTTGTGTCTGTTAGCGTTGCACTGTTTGTTAAAATAAGTGTCTGCGTTTTCCCTTTGATGGTATTAATGGCATCAATGAGTTCATTTAGTTGTGGATAGAGTGTTGGCTCTCCATTAGCTGTGAGTGTGATGACATCAATTTTGTCACCAAGATGTGGTGTAAGTGCGCTAATAATTGCATCGACTGAAATAGTAATTGATTGCTCTGGAACTGTTGCCATAGGAGCAAGCTCGCAGTAGAGGCAGTCAAAGTTACACTGTTTGATGGCAGGGGAGAGGTCGACCCCTAAACTCATGCCAAAACGGCGTGAGTGAACGGGTCCAAATATAATCTTATTTTTTGCCGCTGACACGGTGGCATTCGTTTACGAAGTGAATCGCATTTTCAACAGGAACATCAGGAAGAATTCCATGTCCTAAGTTAAAGATATGGCGTTTACCCTGCATAGTCTCTTGAATAACCTCTACACATTTAGTAGTTGCCTCTTGTGAGTAGAGGCGACATGGTTCCATATTTCCTTGAAGTACATATTTCTCTCCAAGTCTCTCTTTGGCAAAAGCCATTGGTGTTGACCAGTCTACCCCAAAAACATCAAAGTTTCCATAGACCTTGTCTAAAAATGTAGGAATCCCTTTTGGAAACATAATGACTGGAATGTGAGGATACTTCTCTTTGATATACTCAGCAATCTCAACCATATAGCTCCATGAGAACTCATCATATTTTCCAGGTTCAATAGCAGCTGCCCATGAGTCAAATATTTGCACTACATCTACACCAGACTCTATCTGTTTTTCAAGGTATAGTTTTACAACTTCGGTTACTTTTTTAAGTATATTGTGTAAAAGCTCTGGGTTTGAGTACATCATCTTTTTACAGATGTTGTATGTTTTTGTACCCTGTCCCTCTATCATATATGTAGCAAGAGTCCATGGTGCTCCAGTAAATCCTATGAGTGCTTTATCATCCCCACGTCTATCCAGCTCTTCTCTAAGAATTTGAATTGTTTTATAGACATAAGTGAGTCTGCTAGCAGCTTCTTCTCCACCAATGAGACGATCAAGGTCTGCTTGTTCTCTGATAGGGTCAGAAAATTTTGGTCCCTCACCTTTTACAAAAGAGAGATCCATTCCCATCTCATCTGGAATTACCAAGATGTCACTAAAGAGTATAGCCGCATCAACTCCGACAATGTCTAGCGGCTGTAGAGTCACCTCTGCTGCTTTTTTTGGATCGTGACAAAGGTTTAAAAAATCTCCAGCTTCTTTACGCACTGCCATATACTCTGGCAAGTATCTACCAGCCTGTCTCATCATCCATACTGGTGTGTAAGGTGTCTCTTTACCAAAACAAGCATCTACAAATATTTTTCCCATTCTTATCCCTAAAATTTTATTGGATTACGTAAGAGTCTTACGTAAGAGTTATGTCTAATGACTTTTACCAACTTTACCAAGAAAGTATAAACCGATAGCGACAGCAGTAATAGAAAGTGCCAGATAAAGTAAGTCAAGCGCACCATTATATGCAGTATGTCCTACTTTTTGAAAAAATCCAACAACTAGAACCATTACAATTACTTTAGAGATTTTATCTTTAAGTTGATCAAGCGAGTGAATTGCTAAAAGCTGATTCTCTTTACCGTTTTTGTCTTTTGCCGGGTCTATTTCAGATATGAAAAGCTCATAAAGACCAAAAGAGAAAAGAAGCATCACAACACCAATGAGGTATAGATCAACCGCACCAATGATACCGCCTACAACTTCATCATGAAAGTGTTCCGGATGTGCATGTGTTACATATGTGTTAAATACATACTTGAGTGTGTCGTAGATATCAATACTTGCTACAACAAAGAGTATAAGTGCGCCAATGAGGCCAAAGATAACTGCTAAAATAATAACAAAACGAGAACTCCAAAGAGTCTGTTCAAAAATCTTTTCAAACATTATGCATCTCCTTCTATTTCAACCCATTTTTGTGCGATTCTTACAGCATTTGTTGCAGCACCAACACGAAGATTGTCCGCAACTACAAATAAGTGAAGAATATTTTTAGAATAGACATCATTTCTAATACGTCCAACAAATGTCTCATTTTTATCAACACAGGTTGCTGGCATAGGGTAGAGTGCATCACTAGGATTGTCTAAAATAACAATATTTGGAGCCTTACGTAAGAGCTCTCTTGCCTCATCTGCATTTACTTCTGAATCAAATGTAAGTGTCAATGCTTCAGCATGACCACGAAGTGTTGGTACACGTACACATGTTGCAGAGAGTTGAATATCTTTATGCATGATTTTTTTTGTTTCGTTTACCATCTTCATCTCCTCTTTTGTGTACCCATTTTCCATAAATACATCAATCTGAGGAATTACATTGAGTGCAATTTGCTGGTTAAATGCCTTGTGCTCTGATTCATCAAGTTTAAATGCAAAGAAGTCTTGCATCTGGGTTACAAGCTCTTCCATAGCACTTTTACCAGCTCCTGAAGTAGCTTGGTAGGTACTTACATCAACACGAACAAGGTCATAAGCTTCATCGAGTGGCTTAAGGGCTTGAACCATCTGAATAGTTGAACAGTTAGGATTTGCAATTATTCCGCTCTGTCTCCACTTAGCAATGTCTGAAGGGTTGACTTCAGGAACAACAAGAGGAATATGCTCGTCCATTCTATAGTGTGAAGTGTTGTCAATAACTACAGCACCAGCTTTTACAGCACTTGGAGCAAACTCAGCACTTACACTTCCTCCAGCACTAAAAAGAGCAATATCTACTTCATACTGAGCAAAAACTTCGTGTGTAAGTTCAATAATAGGTAATTTTTGTCCTGCAAATTCAACAGTTTTTCCAAGGCTTCTTGCACTTGCTAAAGGAATTAGCTTGTTAAGTGGGAAGTCTATCTCTTGCAGTAGCGTTAAAATCTCTTCTCCAACAGCACCATTAGCACCTACGACAGCAACATTGTATTTTTTATCACTCATTATTTTTCCTTGTATAGTGTTTATTTTCGAACTTCTAGGTAGAGTTCCTCTTTTTGAATTTCATCGCCCTCACTTAAAATAACAGAACGCTCAACTACTGAAATAAGCTCACGAATATTTCCTGGCCAGTTGTACTCAAGTAGTTCATTTTTGGCTGATTCAGAGAAGGTTTTTTGTGAAAAATCATATTTCTCACAGTTTTGTACACATACTGCCTCAGCAATCGAGAGTATCTCATCTTTACGTTCACGCAGTGGCGGAATGTTAAGAGGAATTGTATTGAGTCTGTAAAAGAGGTCCTCTCGAAACTCTCCCATTTTTATCTTTTCATTGAGGTTTGCATTGGTAGCTGAAACAACACGAATGTCAATTTTAATGCTCTTGGAAGAACCAAGACGACGCACCTCTTTCTCTTGTAGTGCTCTGAGAAGTTTGGCCTGTAGACCATAGGGCATCTCACCAATCTCATCTAAGAAGAGTGTACCCCCATTCGCAAGTTCAAACTGTCCAGCTTTAGCTTCATTCGCATCTGTAAATGCTCCCTTCTCAAAACCAAAAAGCTCACTCTCTATAAGATTTTCAGGAATTGCTGCCATATTGATGGCTACAAAAGGTTTTTTTGCACGAGGTGAGTTCTTATGAATGTAGTTTGCAAAAACCTCTTTTCCAACACCACTCTCACCTAAGAGTAAAATACTTGCATCAGTCATTGATGCTTTATCGGCAATGCTAAGGCTTTTTGTAAGAGCTGCAGAGTTACCCAAAAAACCTTGTTTATTGTTTGTACTCTTACGTAATGCTTTTTTAGTAACTTGTTGTACTTTATCTTCTCGTTTTATAGCTGCAACAAGTGTATCTACATCAAATGGCTTCAGCAGAAAATCTTTTACACCTAAGTGAATAGATTCAATAGCACGCTGAAGTGTTGCATTTCCAGTCATAATGATGACTTGAAATTTTCCACCGAGTTCTTTAACAAGCTCTATCCCATCCATGCCAGGCATATTGATGTCTGTAATGACAAGATTGTAACTCTCATCGAGGTTTTTAAGAGCATCTTTTGCGTTTTTAAAAGTTTTGACTTCAAACTCTTGATAATCACTCATAGCGATTTCAAGAGATTTACGCATATTGATATCGTCTTCTACTATCGCTATTTTCACCGATGCTCCTGTTTAGAATTTGCCTATTTTAAAGCTGAAATTCTAACAAGTGTATCATTAAAGTCGACTTTGAAGCACGTTGTTTTGAGTGTGAGTCGTGTGGTAGAGCTGTTTTGAGAGTTTATAGTACGCTCTTTATGCTCTACAATAAGTCCAAGTTGATGTAAAAATGTAGTAAACTCTTCGCTGTTGTCGGCGATAGTTTTTTCAAGACTGTTATTGTATTTATTTTCAAAAATGATACTCTGAGACTCTATACCACGACACTTTTGCATACTTTTAGAAATATCAAGTTGTTCATTGATAAGAAGAGCATTTTTTACAGTATATTGATAGGATATAAGAAACTCACCAGCATTAAGTACAAGTGAGTTTAGAAGAAAAATTATTGAGGGAATTGTGAGTGTGAGAGAGTGATTTCCATCTCTACTTCGCATAGTCCCTCTTTAAAAGTTGTCTCAACTACAGCTGCATTTCTTACCATCGCTGTAACTGATGTTCTAACAGATGAACGCTTTACCATCATGTTTTGAATGAGGTCTTGCCCCTCAACTCTAACACCCTTTACTTTTTCAGCTATGAGTCTATAAGCATCAGCAGTAGCCGCACGTTTTGCAAGTGCATAAGCTTGTGCAGGAGAAGCAGTGTTCATTGGTGCAACACCTTGTCCTACAACACTAATAAGAAGAGATCTGTCTTTTTCTAAAATCTCTCCCTCTTGTACAGTTGCAGGCTTTACAAGTTCTTGTGGTGCTGCATGCTCTTTGACACACTCATTATTTGGACTTGGGCATGAAACGTTGATTGTCGAAGTAGTTGGTGCTGGTGTAACCACATCCATACTCTTCTCAACTGGAGTTCCTGTAGGCTCTTGTGCAAGAGCGAGAGTTGAAAGAAGCGAGAGTAATACTATAGAGTATTTCATAGAGTATCCTTATTTAGAGTAGTATTGACTACCCTTAATTTATTAGAGATGCCAAAGCAACTACTATTCCAGTTCTAAAGTTCCTTGTTCTTGAGCACTCTCTTCACCATCATCTTCATCTTCCTCTTTTTTAGGACAGCGAGAGATAGAGACAACATCATCGCCTTTGACGATGTAAACACCTGATGTGTTTCTACTTGACTTAGAGATAGTCTGCATATCTACACGAATCATTTTACCAGCTTTTGTAAGTGCCATCATGTCCATAGCCTCATCAACCATAAGACAGCCAATAATGTTTTGACCAGTTTTCGCAGTCATTTTCATGGCAATGACACCAGAGCCACCACGGTTAGTTAGTCTGTATTCACCAGCATCCGTGCGCTTTCCAATTCCTTTTTCTGCAACCATAAGAATCTCTTGTTCATCATTTGCAATGATGTTTGCATCCACAACTTCATCACCTTCATGTTTAAACTTAATACCACGAACACCACGTGTACTTCTACCTTGTTCACGGGTTTTTTCTATCTCAAATTTAATACATTGTGCTAGTTTTGTGACAATAAAGAGGTACTGAATCTCTTTATCGGCAATTTTTGCGGTGATTAGTTTATCATCATCGTCAAGTACAATTGCTCTGACACCATTACTTCTGATATTGCTAAATTCGCTTAAGTTTGTACGTTTGACAACACCGTTTTGTGTAAAAAATACTAAAGATTTCTCTTCACTAAAATCAGTAGTTGGTATAATGGACTGAATCTGTTCATCCTGAACAAGCTGTAAGAGGTTTACAACTGCCTTGCCTTTTGCTGTACGACTTCCTTCAGGAATTCTATATACTTTTAGCCAGTGTAGCTGCCCGCGGTCTGTGACAAAGAGTAGGGTGTCGTGCGTGTTACAAGTGAAAAATCTCTCTATAAAGTCATCTTCATAAACAGTAACAGCGGTTTTACCTTTACCACCACGTTTTTGTTTCTCATAAGCGGCAAGTGGAACACGCTTTATGTAGCCTCTATGTGTAATAGTTACAACCATAGGTTCATTAGGAATTAAGTCTTCAATATCAATATCATCATAATCGTCTTCAACATCAGTACGACGCTTGTCTGTATATATAGAAGCGATTTCGTCAAATTCATCAGCAATGATTCCTTTGAGAACATCTTCGCTACGTAAGATAGATTCTAAGTACTCTATGAGTTTTATAAGTTCAGCAAGTTCATTTTCGATCTTTTCAATCTCTAAACCTGTAAGACGTCCAAGTCTCATAGCAACAATGCTTGCTGCTTGAATCTCTGAGAAGTCAAATTCAGAAACAAGATTCTCTTTGGCATCATCTTCATTCCCTGAAGCACGAATAACACGAATAACATCATCGATGATGTCAATAGCTTTTTTAAGACCCTCTAAAATATGCGCACGTGCTTTTGCTTTTTCAAGATCAAAGATTGTACGACGAATAATGACTGTTTTTCTGTGGTTAATGAAGTGCTTAAGAATATCTTTTAAACCAAAAATACGTGGCTCTTGGTTTAAAATGGAGAGCATGATAATACCAAAAGTTGTCTGCATAGCAGTCTGTTTAAACAGGTTGTTGAGAACTATTTCACTCATAGCATCACGTTTGAGTTCTATAACCACACGCATACCATCACGGTCTGACTCATCACGGATGGTAGAAACACCATCTATGAGTTTGTCTTTTACAAGATTGGCAATATTTTCAATAAGACGCGCTTTGTTTACTTGGTATGGAAGCTCATCTATAACTATAATCTCTTTTTTTGCACTCTGCTCTATATGTGTTTTGGCACGAACTTTAATGCGCCCTCTACCTGATTCATAAGCCTCAGTAATACCCTTTTTACCAAAGATAATTCCACCTGTAGGAAAATCTGGAGCTTGAATGTACTGCATAAGTTCAGGGAGCTCTATATTTGGGTTGTCTAAAATTGCTTTAAGCCCTTGCATTATCTCTGAAGGATTATGAGGAGGAATGTTTGTTGCCATACCAACAGCAATACCAGATGAACCATTAATGAGAAGATTTGGTACACGTGTAGGCATAACATCAGGCTCAGTTGTAGTACCGTCATAGTTGTCTATCATGTTAACGGTGTTTTTATCAAGGTCTTTAAGAAGTTCACCAGCATATTTTGTCATACGAGCTTCAGTATAACGCATAGCTGCTGCTGAGTCACCATCTACTGATCCGAAGTTTCCTTGCCCATCTACAAGCTCCATTCGCATAGAGAAGTTTTGTGCCATACGCACAAGTGCATCATATACTGCTGTGTCACCGTGTGGGTGATACTGACCGATTACATCACCGACGATACGTGCTGATTTTTTAAACTTTGCTCCATGTGAAAGGTTGAGTTTATCCATTGCATAAAGAATACGTCTATGTACAGGTTTTAGTCCATCTCTGACATCTGGAAGCGCACGCCCCACAATGACACTCATTGAGTAATCAAGGTAGCTGTTTTGCAGCGTCTCTTCTATATTTATAGTCTCTACATTATCGTTGCTTAATAAATCGGCCATTAAAACACCCTAAAAAATTAAAATTGGTTTATATTAGCTAAATCTCTCTTAAGATTATCTATAAATGAAGATAAGCTTAGCTTACTAGAGCATTTTTGCAATGCATTTTAAATAGGACATATCTAAAATAAGTAGCACTTATTTATTAAGATAGTAGTTACTTTATACTTTTGAGAATTATGATTAAAAATTAATCAATAAGTTGCACAATCAAATTTCTATCTGTAATATACTTTGCTTTGAAATTAAACACAAAGGATTCACATGAAGAAATGGTTAGTGGCATTATTATTTGCTTTACCGACATTGGTGTTTGCCGAAGATGCACCAAAACTAGATACGGGGGACACTGCTTGGATGATGGTATCTACAGCGCTTGTGTTCCTTATGACACCGGCTGGGCTTGCACTTTTTTATGCAGGTATGACAAGAAGTAAAAATGTACTCAATACTTATGCAATGGTATTTGGCGCATTTGTTGTTGCGTTTGTGGTTTGGATAGTTGCTGGATACTCTATAGCATTTGGAACAGCTGAATCAGCTGCTATGCAGAATGTAATAGGTGGTTTTGGTAATGTTATGCTGAGTGGCATTAACTGGAATGATTTAAGTGGTACATACCCAACATATGTGTTTGTAGTATTCCAAGGTACTTTTGCTGCAATTACTGTTGCAATCGCATCTGGTTCTGTTATTGAGCGTCTTAAATTTTCAACATGGATTGTATTTGTTGCTATCTGGGGAGTTGTAGTATATGCTCCAATTACACACATGGTATGGGGTGGAGACGGTGCACTTCTTTTTGATGCTGGTGCTTTAGACTTTGCTGGTGGTACAGTCGTTCACATGAATGGTGGTTTAGCTGGTCTTGTGTTAGCTATCTTAGTTGGTAAACGTGCTGGGTACCCTAAAGCTGCAATGAAACCTGCATCTGTAATGTTAACTGCTCTTGGTGCAGCTATACTATGGTTTGGTTGGTATGGATTTAACGGTGGTTCTGCATTTGGTGCAAATGAAATCGCTGGTTTAGCTTTCTTAACTACAACTCTTGCTACTGCAATCGCTGCAATTACATGGATGCTTGCTGAGTGGGTTGTGTACAAAAAACCAACACTTTTAGGTCTTGCTTCAGGTGCTGTAGCTGGTCTAGTTGCAATTACTCCAGCAGCAGGTTTTGTTGATGTAAGCGGAGCTTTAATCTTAGGTGTTATTGGTGCTCTCTTTGCTTTCTGGGGTGTTACAGTGCTCAAGAAAAAACTTGGTTACGATGACTCTTTAGATGCTTTTGGTATTCACTTTTTAGCAGGTCTTTATGGAGCTCTTGCAACTGCATTCTTAGCAGTAAACGATCAAGACCTTCTTTGGGATGGTCCACTCAAAGCTGCAGGTGATAGAATGGGACAATTCATGGTACAACTTGAGTCAGTTGTAGTAGTTGGTCTCTTCACACTGATCGGTACAGTAATTGTTTACTACATTGCAACAGCATTAACTGGTGGGTCACGTGTAGATGAAGATCAAGAGTCAATGGGTCTTGATGAATCAATTCATGGTGAGAAATACATCAACTCTTAAGGAGTTGGTGCTATAATTAAAAATAAATTTTTGGAGCAACAATAATGAAAAGAATAGAAGCAGTAATTAAACCTTTCAAACTAGAAGACGTAAAAGACGCTCTGGCTGAGATAGGTGTAACTGGTATGACAGTAAGTGAAGTAAAGGGTTACGGTCGCCAAAAAGGGCACTCTGAACTCTACCGTGGTGCAGAGTATGTTGTTGATTTTTTACCGAAAATCAAAATGGAAATGGTAGTTAGCGATGATATGGTTGAGCAGACTACATCAACAATTGTAGAAGCTGCAAGAACTGGTAAAATTGGTGATGGTAAAATATTTGTTAGCGATATCGAACAAATCATCCGTATTAGAACTGGTGAAACAGACAACGAAGCTATATAAGCTTAAAAAAACTCTTCTCTCCTCTATGCACACATTTATATGTGTGCAGTTGTAAAAACCCTCTTTTTAATATCTTCTATATGTATAATCTGCTAAAATCACTCTAATTTAGATACAGGGGAATTGTAATGTCAGAAGCTGATTTTGCATATATTTTAGACACGTTTTTTGCACTCTTTACTATGGTGCTTATTATATTAATGGTACCTGGGTTTGCTATGTTAGAAGCTGGACTTGTGAGAACAAAAAATGTCTCCGCTGTTTTAACAACTAATGTCATGATTTATGCTGTAGCATCACTTGGTTTTTTACTTGTTGGATACACAGTTGCTTTTGGTTCATGGGAAAACACAGCTATGAGCATATTTGCTGCTTTTTTATTTCAGATGGCTTTTGTTGGAAAAACCATTAATATTATCAGTGGTGGTGTTAGTGAGCGTGTTAGAATTATCCCTTTAACACTTTTTGCAGTTGCTATGAGTACGCTTATATATCCACTTGTTGTCAACGTGAGTTGGGGGGCAGATATTTTAGCGGGAACTTTTTTGGATATTGAGATGTATGATTTAGCTGGTTCAACTGTCATTCACTCAACAGGTGGTTGGGCACTTCTAGCAGCAATTATGATTATTGGTTCACGTAAAGGCCGTTATAAAGATGGTCAAATTCGTGTTATTCCAGCTTCAAACATTCCTCTAGTTGTGTTGGGTGCACTACTATTATGGATAGGTTGGTTTGGTTTCAATGGTGGTAGTGTGGGTTCAATCTCTACACCCGAGAGTGCCAATACAGTTGCAAAAACTATTATGAACACAAATACAGCTGGTCTTGCGGGTGCAATTGCTGCTGGAATTATGATGTATGTACGATATAGACTTTTTGATATTACAATGATACTCAATGGTGCTCTTGGTGGACTTGTAGCTGTGACAGCTGGTCCAGATCTCTACAGTATGTATGTTCCAATTTTGATAGGTGCTATAGGTGGTGCTTTAGTTGTCATAGCGGTACCACTCTTTGATAAGTTACGCCTTGATGATCCTGTTGGTGCACTCTCTGTGCACTTAGTAAACGGCATTTGGGGAACAATAGCCGTTGCACTCTTTAGCAGTGAAGTTACACTTTTAGCACAACTTAAAGGTATAGTCGTTGTAGGAGTTTTTGCATTTGTAAGCTCTTACGTAACACTTTACATAATCAATAAGTTTATACCATTTCGTGCAGATGATGAGATGCAGATTGAAGGAATGGATGTTAATGAGATCGGTGTTGAAGCCTATCCTGAATTTAAACGGGCCATATAAGTAGGAACTGTGAGACACTCCCGCTCCTTTGTTATCTCCCTACTTATACATGCTGGGTTATTGGCTTCACTATTTTTAGCCTATAAAGAGTTAAAGCCAGCACTCTCAGAATCAAAAGAGCAAAGAGTTGCTGTACCCCTGTGCTGTTTAACAAAAGAGCAACGCGCAGTGCCTCATGTCCATGATACACCTTTAGATTCTCCAAAACCTAAAAAAGAGACTCCTAAAGAGCTTCCTAAGAAAGTTCTAAAACAAGAGGCTCGACCTAAAAAAATTACTCCCAAAGAGCTAAAAAAGGTTCCAGTAAAAGAAGTTGAACCAATCCCTAAAGTTAAAGAGGTGCTCCCTGTTGCGAAAGAAGAGCCTAAAGAAAAAGAGACGCCTGTAACAGAGAAACCAGTTGTTGTAGAAGTTGAACAAGAGACCCAGCCAACACAAAGTGTAAATGATGTTGCACAAGTGCAAGAAGAATCAACGCAACCTGCAATGAGTCCGCAAGAGCAGTATATGGATGAGCATTTAGCAAAAATTGTAGCACTTTTACAAGAGAATCTCTATTATCCTAGAAGTGCCCGTAGACGTGGTGTAGAAGGAGAAGTACTTGTCTCTTTTGTCTTACGTAAGGATGCAAGTGTGAGTAATATCACAATCGTCTCATCCGAGCACTCACTGCTCTCAAAAGGTGCCATTGAGACCATAGAGTCTCTTGCTGGAAAATTTCCACATCCACAAGAGGATTTAGAACTTACTATTCCAATAAACTATACCTTACGTAAGTAGTTTATATTTTTGACTGAACAGTAATCTTTTTTGCTTCAAACATCTCTATAGCTTTTTGAACCATAGGTTCCTGCGTGATGTCCACACCGTTTTGCTCTTCAACTGGTGTCTGCTCGCTACAGTTTGTCACACAACTTCCTATGCCTACTTCAGCCTCTTCTATAGTGGTTGTTGTCTGAGGCTCAGCAATGACTTGGTGAGCAGCGTCTAGAGCTTGTGGAGGTGGCATAGATGTTTGTACATCCATTATATATGAAGTTGCTAAAGTTTGAGTACTATTGTGTTGAGGTGCCTCTACCGCTTGGGACTCCTCTTGTTGTTCTTTTTCTTCTGCACGACTACAAGCAACATGCTGTATTTTTGTGCCAAAGCTAAAAGTTTCTCGCACTAGCTGTTTAATGACTCCATACCCATGTTTGAGTACCTTTCTGCACTCTTCATCTGCACAGCTCTCCCAAGTGAGTGTCTCATTCTCATATGACACAAAAAAGATATTTTTTGTAAAACACTCTCCTAGCTCTGCATTTCTGTCTGTAATTCTTGCAACAAGTTCATTAAATTTTTCTGCCCCAGGGTCTCTTTTTGAAGGGCTTGGTTCTGCAGGAGTTGGTTCCATATTTACTTGCTCAGAAGTTACTACTCCCGGAGTAGACTCATGAGATAGTCTTGATTTTTGGTCAAGTTCTGAAGCCATCTCTGGAGTAGTAGAGCGTATTTTGACTTTTGGAGTTTCCACCTGTTGCACTTGTGCTACTTGTGGAGTTGCTAGAACTTGTGGCGAATGTGCTATCTCTTCTTGGAGCGACTCTATCATCTGGTCTATTTCACGAACCTTGAGTGCTTCTACCATTTTAAAAAAGATAAGTGAGAGCACAAAAGATCCATCTGCATTCACACTAAAAAGGTACTTCGCATCACTTAAGATTCTAAAGAATCGCTCTAGCACAAGCGTTGAGAAGAGGGCATCTTGGTTGTACATGCGCTCTTTTAAGTGAGCTATAAGTTCATCAACTACCATCTCGCTCTCATAATCTTCGAGCGCTTTTGTATAAGTGACAATTTGAGCATAATCTTTGGCAAAAACTGCAGTAAAAATGTCAGAGATAAATTTTGGGTCAACTAGTCCGAGCATATCTGTAACCGTAGTCACATCGACATGATTTTTTGAGTAGATTATGGCTTGGTCTAGTAGTGTGAGTGTATCACGAAGACTTCCACTCCCACTTCTCGCTAAAATTTCTAAAGCCTCACTCTCGTACTCAATCCCCTCAAGGTGTAAAATATGCGCTAGGTGCTCTACTATTTTATGTGTTGCGATACTTTTAAAACGAAAGTGTTGCGTGCGGCTTAAAATAGTCGCTGGAAGTTTGAGCGGATCTGTTGTTGCTAAAATAAATTTCACATATTCAGGTGGCTCTTCAAGCGTTTTAAGTAGGGCATTAAATGCCTCTTTTGTGAGCATATGCACTTCATCTATGATGAAGATTTTGTAGCGTGCTACAGCAGGTTTATACTTTGTCTGCTCAACTAAATCACGAATATCGTCTATTTTACGGCTACTTGCACCATCCATCTCGATGATGTCCATATGTCGACCCTGAATTGCCATTGTACAGTTAGAGCATACTCCACAAGGTTGATGACTCATCCCCTCTTCACAAATGAGAGCTTTGGCAAAGATGCGAGCAGTAGAGGTTTTTCCACTCCCGCGAAGTCCGGAAAAGAGATAGGCATGAGAGAGTCTGTTAGCATCAAGAGCAAGTGAGAGTGTTTGTGCAATCGTCTCTTGACCAATGAGTTCATCAAAGTTTTTAGGACGGTATTTTCTTGCTAGTACTTCTGATGCTGCTTTCAAAATAGACTCCCGTGTAAATTAGAGCGATTGTAGCATTTAAAGCGTTAAAAGATTATTAGAGTTTTTTTACAGCCTCTTTAAAAATATTGCCTCTTTGTGCGTATGATTCAAACTCATCAAGTGAGGCTGCAGCAGGAGAGAGAAGAGCCACTTCATCGGTTTGAAGATTGACATTTATTTTTGTAATTGCATCAAGAAGATTTGCACAAAGTGTGTGTGGGATGCTGTATTTTTGTGCCATTGCTTGGAGTCTGAGCTTATTTGAACCAATACTGTAGACTCTTACGTAACACCCTTGTAGAAACTCAAAAAGCTCGCTTAAATCAACACCCTTGTCATCACCACCAAGAATCAGATGAATATGTTTTTCTTTATAGCGTTTAAGTGCCGCTATGGTTGCATCAAGGTTTGTTGCTTTTGTATCATTAACCCAGAGTCTCTTTTGCGAATCTGTAAGCTCTTCTTGACGGTGTGGGTCAAGGACAAAGCTGTTCATTTTGTCATACTCTACGCGCCCAAAAAGAAGCTTGTCTACTGCCATAGCTAGAAGAGCATCGAGTAGAAAAGCTCCCGAAAAAGAAACTTTACTGACATCGATATCAAACTGCTCCGCTAGGTCATTTTCATCTCTATAGGTGATAATTTTGGCTTTTGTTGTAAGATTTTTTGCAAAAACTTCTGGAATGATTGCTGTGTCACTACTGCTCATAACTTTGAGTGGTTTGAGCTTATCGCTTACGTAAGCCTCCATACTCCCATGCTAGCTCAAGTGATCAGGTGAGATTGGAAGG